>Ga0169931_10000122_pt1 | contig 117134 bp, 107 predicted proteins | sample Kivu_15m_20L_FD_129675 | JGI IMG/M metagenome (GOLD analysis project Ga0169931, IMG submission 129675) | Freshwater microbial communities from Lake Kivu, Western Province, Rwanda to study Microbial Dark Matter (Phase II) - Kivu_15m_20L... | ecosystem: Environmental > Aquatic > Freshwater >... | reverse complement strand
TGGCGGCCCTGGCGGCCCTGGCGGCAAGCCCGGCAAGTAAGCGCCTACTTCTTCTCGGCTAGCCAGCGCGCCGCGTCCATCGCGAAGTAGGTGAGGATGCTGTCGGCGCCGGCGCGCTTGAAGCCGAGCAGCGACTCCAGCACCACCGCACGCTCGTCAAGCCAGCCGTTCTGCGCCGCTGCCTTGAGCATGGCGTACTCGCCGCTCACCTGGTAGACGGCGGTCGGCACGCCGAACGTGTCCTTCACCCGGCGCACGATATCCAGATAGGGCATGCCCGGCTTGACCATGACGATGTCGGCGCCCTCGGCGATATCGAGGCCCACCTCTTGCAGCGCCTCGTCGCTGTTGGCCGGGTCCATCTGGTAGGTGTACTTGTTGCCGCCACCGAGGTTGCCGGCGGAGCCGACCGCGTCGCGGAACGGCCCGTAGAAGCTCGACGCGTACTTGGCTGAGTAGGCCATGATCCGCGTGTGGATATGTCCGCCTGCATCCAGCGCACGGCGTATCGCCCCGATGCGGCCGTCCATCATGTCGGAGGGCGCGACCATGTCGGCCCCGGCGCGGGCATGGGTGATGGCCTGACGCTCCAGCACCGCCACCGTCTCGTCGTTCATCACGTAGCCGGCGTCGTCGATCAGGCCGTCCTGCCCGTGGCTGGTGTAGGGGTCGAGCGCGATGTCGGTGACGATGCCGAGGTCCGGAACCGCCTGCTTCAGCGCTGCTATCACCCGCGGCACCAGACCGTCCGGGTTGTACGCCTCGCGTGCGTCGAGCGACTTGAGCGGCGCGTCGATGACTGGGAACAGCGCCAGAGCCGGGATGCCGAGGTCGCGCGCGTGCTTTGCTGTCTCCAGCAGCAGGTCGAGTGATTGCCGCCTGACCCCGGGCATCGATGCCACCGCTTCCTCGCGCCTGGCTCCATCCAGCACGAACACCGGCAGGATGAAGTCGGCGGGGCTCAGGGTGGACTCGCGGACCATGCGCCGCGACCAGTCGTCGTGGCGCAGGCGGCGCAGGCGGGTGTTTGGGAATTGACGCTGGCTGCTGCTCACTTCGCTCTCCTCGGTCACGGAACTCTGTCTGTCCGTCTTTGTCTAGAGCAACGGATGGTTGCATCCCCCGCTACTCCCTGAGCGGGATCCCTACCCAATAGGGTTTTGGCCCCCGGACTCCCCCTGGACCGGGGGCATTTTATTCCCCTCTCTCAAAAGGCGGGTGATCTCGTCGATCGCCTGATCCACACCCTGCCGATTCAGACTCGAGAATAGTTGGACACTGGTCTGCAAAGGCATCTCGCCGAGCTGCGAACGCACCTTGGCCAAAGTCTGCGCAGCCTCGCCGCGCGACAGTTTGTCCGCCTTCGAAAGCAGCACGTGGACTGGCAACTGCCGTGGGGCGAACCACTCGAGCAGCTCGCGATCGAGGTTAGTCATCGGGTGACGCGCATCCATGATGACAACCAAACCGGCTAAACGCTCGCGCGCGGCTAGATAGCCGCCAACCAAACGATCCCAGTTCTTGCGCATCGCTTCGGGCACCTTGGCGTAGCCGTAACCCGGGAGATCGACCAAATGCCCGTGCCCGCCCCACAGAAAGAAATTAATCAGTTGTGTGCGTCCGGGCGTCTTGCTGACATACGCCAAGCGCCGACGATTGGCCATGGCATTGATCGCACTGGATTTGCCAGCATTCGATCGCCCCACAAACGCGACCTCGGCAACCGTTTCCGGTGGCAGCTGTTTTGGGTGGTCGACCGAGGTGACGAACTCTATATTGTGGATGGTGCTCATGGATGGAGGCAGTTCGTGGCCCCCGCAGAATGCTTTACACTCCGCTGGTTTGCAAACCGTTGCGGACACCGTGCGCTAACCTGGGGTGCCTGCGCGCCACACAGGCACCGGATCCGCAACAGTGTTGTACGTCACACAAGTTATAAGGAGCAGTCAGATGAAGCGCGTGTTCGCCATGGTCGTGTTCGCCCAGGTGTTCGCTCTCGGTGCAGCCCATGCCCTGGCCGATGACCACGAATCCTCGCCGCAGAGCGCCGCGGAGCAACTGGCAGGTGGCCTCTGCGCCGCCTGTCACGGCGCCAACGGCATGAGCATGGTGCCTTCACAACCGCACCTAGCGGGTCAACATGCCGCCTACATCGCCAAGCAACTTGCCAACTTCAAAAGCGGCGCGCGTCAGAACGCCATCATGGCAGGCATGGCGGCGGCCTTGAGTGAGGAGGACATGGCCGCGCTGGGTCGCCACTACGCCGCCCTACCGCCGCCGCCACCCGCCGGTACCAATGCCGAGTTGGCCAAAACAGGCGAGAGCATCTATCGCTATGGCATCGCCTCCAAAGGTCTGCCGGCGTGCTCTGGTTGCCACGCCCCTAATGGCGCTGGGATTCCCGACCAATATCCGCGCTTGGCTGGGCAGTTCGCCGATTATCTCTACGGCCAACTTCGGGCGTTCGCCGCACACGAGCGTGCCAACGATTCCAACGCAATGATGCGGGGCATCTCTAGCCGACTGAGCGATACCGAGATGAGGGCGGTCGCCGAGTATCTGGCTGGCCTGAAGTAGTCGCTGGCGATCGTCCTGCCTCGCGGGGTGGGCCGACAGCCTGTGTGTGGATTTGGATCGGCCCGGTTGCCGCCCTCTGGTCAGGCCTCTGCCCCATAGACAGGCGCCTCGCCCGGCGGTCGGGTCTTGAAGCGCCGATGCACCCAAAGGTATTGCTCCGGGATACGCCGCACCTCATCCTCGATCAACCGGTTGATGCGCAGGGCATCGGCGACGTCGTCGCCCGACGGAAAGCCGGCCAAGGCCGGCAGCACGCGAATCCGGTAACCCCGCGCACCCTCTAGCCGCTCTGGAAAATAGGGCACGACCGGTGCTCCGGTCATGGCGGCCAAGCGAGAGGTTGTCGTCACCGTCAAAGCAGGCACGCCGAAGAACGGCACAAAGGCGGCGTGGCTGGTGCCCCCATAGTTCTGGTCCGGCGCGTACCACACCGCGTGGCCTCGCCGAAGCTCGCGAATCATTGCCCGCACATCCCCACGCTCGACAGTGTCATGGGCGCGCGCGGCACGCGATTGCCGAATGGCATCATCCATCAACGGATTCTTGTGCATTCGGTACATCAGGCTGATGCGCCGATGCAGCGCGAGCAGATGTCCGCTGACCTCCAGATGAGTGAAATGGCAGGTCAGCAAGATCGCTCCGCGGCCCTGCGCTAGTACGGCATCGAGATGTTCGAGCCCGTCAAGTTGGACCAACGGGGCGAGCCGGCGGTCCGACCAGAAGAAAGCCATGGCGGTCTCGAGCACAGCGATGCCCAGTGACCGAAAGTGAGCCCTCAACAACGCCTCCCGCGCCGCGTCATCGAGCTCTGGCATGCAGAGCCGCAAGTTGGTGCGAGCGACCTGCCGCCGGCCCGGCGAGGCGACGTAAAGCGCAAAGCCAAACAACGTACCGATGCGTTGCAGCGCGCCATAGGGGAGACTCGCGAGCAGGCGCAAGAGCAGGAGCACAGACCAAGCTGCCCAGAAACGCGGGGCCAACCGGTCTGATTTGAACACCGACGACAGAGCGATCGCCAAACGGTCTCCGGAAAGATGCAAGCAGGTAGGGCTAGACGGGGCCGATGCTACACTGCGACGCACATGCCTGTCGCCCGCCTGCTCTACACGCTAGCGCTGACGCTGGCCCTGCCACTGATGCCCGTCTGGCTGCTATGGCGTTCGCGCCTCGACCCGGCCTATCGTCGCGACTGGGCCGAGCGCTTTCTTGGCAACGCGCCGGTATCTAGCGCTTCAGACGGTCGCAAGGTCACGATCTGGGTGCACGCGGTTTCGGTCGGCGAAACCCGCGCCGCACAACCCTTGATCGAAGGGCTGCTCGCGCGAGACCCCTCGTTGCAGATCATCATCTCGCACACAACCCCAACGGGCCGTCAGACCAGCGAACGATTGTTCGGCGACCGAGTGACGCGTTGTTATCTGCCATATGACTTACCGTGGGCCGTCGATCGCTTTCTCGCCCGAACTCGGCCCGCTCTAGGCTTGCTGATGGAAACAGAGCTCTGGCCGAATCTGATCGCCGCCTGCCGGAAACGGGCCATTCCGACGGCTCTGGTGAATGGGCGCCTGTCTGCACGTTCGGCCGCCGGTTACCGGCGAGTGGCCGCACTGACGACTCCAACCTTGCGGAGCCTAAGCTGCGTTATCGCGCAGACGGAAGCTGACGCCGAGCGGTTTCGCGCCCTTGGGGGACGACACATCGCGGTGGCAGGCAACCTGAAGTTTGATGCCGAGCCCGACCCTGTACTCCAACAGCGCGGCCACTGCTGGCGATCGGTAATGGGCCCAGGGCCGGTCTGGCTCGCGGCCAGCACGCGCGAAGGGGAAGACACGGCGATGCTCGATACTGTTCTAGCGCTTCCGAGCGCGGTGCGTCTGATCTGGGCGCCACGCCATCCCCATCGCTGCGACGCCATCGAAAGAGCGATTCGCGAGCGTGGCCTGAGCCTATGCCGCCGCAGCCGCGACCACTGGCCCGACCCGAACGCCCGTGTCTTGCTTGCCGACACCTTGGGGGAGATGGCAGCGCATATCGCCGCAGCGGATGTCGTCTTTGTTGGAGGGTCCATGGTCCCGCTAGGCGGGCAAAATTTGCTGGAGGCGTGTGCTCAAGGCAGGCCTGTCCTCGTCGGACCACACACGTTTAATTTCGCCGACGACACTGCCGGTGCCATCGCTGTGGGTGCCGCCAGGCAGGTCAGCGATACCGCAGACTTGGTTGCCGCGCTTGCCGAATGGTTGAAGGCGCCTTTGAGCGGCACCCCTTCCAGAAACAGCGCGGGACTCGCTGCACGGCATTTTTGGAAACAGCACCGCGGCGCGACGCAGCGCACCTTAGCGACCTTAGGTAGCCTTGTTCCCAGCAGCGGGCTCGCCAAAGATCTCGCAATAGGCGCAGAAAAGCCCACAGACCATCACCGGTAGCCAGACCAATAGCCCGACCAACATCGGCAAAACAGCGAGCAAAAGTAGCACCATCATCGCCAACGCATTCACCGCATAGGCTTTCCAATTGAACAAGCACGCCGCCAAGCTCATGCGCATGGCTGGCCACACTGACTGGTCGCGAAACACGATCAGTGCCGGTGCAAACCAGATCAGCATCGTCATCAGAACCGACACCAACAGGGCCAACGCAACCAACCCCAGCGACAATTCAGCCGGTGGCGGCAGCGTCGGCACCTCTGCCAAAGGATCGAGCGGTAGCCCGGCCCCAGCGACCAGCAAAAGGCCCAGCAGCAGCACCTGCGCGAGGGTGTAGAACACCCCTAGCCACAACAGTCGGTAAGCGCTGCGAGAAAAACCAGCCAACAAATGCTGACCGCTGAGCTCGCGCCCAGCCCGCAGGTCTGCACACCCGATCAACATGCCCGCCAACAGACCGGGTGACACGACGTACAGCACCACCGCGCCAACGGCAGGCACCATGCTGGTGAGCAGCGAAAAGGCAAACAACATGCCGACCAGCAGGAGCCAGATGAGCGGCGCGCGTCGAAACAGCCCAAACCCTTCAAGGATCCAGCGCCAACCCGCTCCAGCCGGCAAGGGCCGCTCCGCGCTCACTCCGGCAGCCCCGGAACCGCCGTGCGGTGTTTACGCAACAGCCGTTCAAAGTGCGCTGGGTCTTTGGCGTGGGTCATTTCGCCGGGGCGCGGCAGATGATAGTCATAGAGGCGCGATAGCCAAAAACGCAACGCACCGGCCCGCAACATCACCGGCCAGACCGCGCACTCGGTCGCAGTGAAGGGCCGCACCGCGGCATACGCATCAAGCAAGGCCAGTGCTCGCGCACCAACGACGTCACCGGCCTCGTCCAGGCACCAATCATTCAAGGTGACCGCAACGTCGAATAGCCAAGCGTCGGTACAGGCAAAGTAAAAATCGATGAGCCCCCCGACAACAGCACCATCAAACAAGACGTTGTCACGAAACAGATCGGCGTGGATCAACCCTCGCGGCAAGTCAGACGCACGGGCGGCGTCCTGAAATGCCAGCTCGTCGGTTAGCAGGTCGCGCTGTTCGCCGGTGAGGAAGCGATCGATGCTGCGGGCCGCCTCGTGCCACCAGGCTGGACCACGCGGGTTGGGCATCTGCGCCGAGTAATCCGCTCCGGCCAAGTGCATGTTAGCTAGCGCGGCGCCCACCTCACGACAGTGCTCAACCTGCGGCAGCTCGACCCATGCGCCAGCCAGTCGGGTCACCAGGCACGCTGGCCGGCCGTTGAGTTCGGTCAGAGCGATACCCTCCCGATCAACCACCGGATCTGGGCAGCGCACACCGCGCTGTGCCAAGTGGGTCATCAGTCCAATGTAAAAGGGCAACTCGGACGCGGTTAGTTTTTCGAACAGCGTCAGCACGAAGCGGCCGCGGTCGGTTTCGAGAAAATAGTTGGTGTTCTCGATACCAGCAGCAATGCCTTGCAGCGACCGCAGCTCACCAATGTCGTAACGGGAGAGCAGCCGCTTAGCATCTGCCGTGGCGACCGGGGTGAAGACCGACATGCTAGGTGAGTCCTTGGATTGGGTGCGGCAGCCTAAAACTCCAAGATCCGCCACTGTGCCGGGGCGGTCGGCGGCAGGGGGCCATCGTGACGCATGAAGCGCCCTTGACCACTGGCGTCGATAAGGTAGTACGGCGGACCAAGACGCGGGGTGACTTTGATCATGTAGACCTGGCCGTCGCGACGATATTCCTCGATGGTGTTGTCGCCCTCGGTGCGAATACTGATGTCCGGGTCGTTCGGCCCCTGCGGCGCGATCAGGGGGACAGCGCCGTCGTCTTCGTCGGGCAGAGGAATCATGTCCGGCGGAGTCGGGGCGGCAGGCTGAGCGGCAAGCGCGATGCCGGTCGATCCGATCAGCAATAGGGTCGCAAATGACAGAGCAAAGCGCAGCAGCATTGGGGTCTCCAAGTGTCGCGGCGAGTGTAGCACGCGGCCCAAGCGGCCTAGAATGGAGCCAGGAGGCTGACCATGGACTTGACTGCGCTTCGCCGCGACTATCGACAAGCCCGTCTTGACGAGGGCGACCTGCGACCCGACCCGATCGAGCAATTTCGCCATTGGCTCGCAGAAGCCCTCCACGCCCAACTCGACGAGCCTTACGCGATGACACTCGCCACCGTCGAGCCGGGCGGACGGCCGGCGGCTCGTGTCGTGCTGCTGCGCGAAGCCGATTCCCGAGGACTCAGCTTTTTCACCAATTACGATAGTCGTAAAGGCGCTGAGCTGGCCGCCCATCCCCACGCCGCTATGTTGTTCTTTTGGCCGGGACTCGAACGCCAAGTGCGCATCGAGGGGCGAGTCGGAAAAGTCGCGGCGGACGAGTCCGACGCCTACTTCGCCAAACGCCCACGCGGCAGCTGCATCGGCGCCTGGGCCAGCCCCCAGAGCGCTGTCATCCCTGATCGAGCTTTCCTCGAACGACGCGTCGAAGCTTTCAACCGCGACCACGCAGACACGGTCCCACGGCCGCCAAACTGGGGCGGATATCGGCTGGTCCCGGACTACTTCGAATTCTGGCAGGGGCGCGAGAGCCGTTTACACGATCGCCTAGTCTATCGACGCCAACAAACTGGGTGGATCATCGAACGCTTGGCACCCTAGTAGCAATCGTTTGGCGTCGGGCGGCTTGCCCCACCAGCATGTTGGCCGACACGTGTCGGCCCGCGCGCTAACCCAGAAAGCGCGGCGCTATGGCAAACAGAACCCAAGTGATCAGCAGCACCCCCGCCAAACGCCGCCAGCGGGGCTGCCGCCAGAATGGCAACGCTCCGGCAAAACCGATCAAAAGGACGTTGGGCAGCGTGCCCAGGCCAAACGCAAACATCACCAAAGCGCCTTGTGGACCGGACCCGGCAGCGAGCGCAGCAATGAGCAGGCTGTAGACCAGACCGCAAGGCAACCAGCCCCACAGGCTCCCGGCCAACAGGGCTTTGCCGGCGGTATCGGCCGGCAACAAGCGTGGCAACAAACGCGATGCCGGTCTCCAGACGGCGGCGCCAGCCACCTCGATGTGGCGCAAGCCACGCCAGTAATCGCTCAAATACAAACCCACTGCCAACAACATGCCGTGAGCCAGCCACCACAGTGCCTGTTGCACCGGCAACAGATGCTCGGCGAACACCGCTAATCCACCCAAAGTGCCAGCCACAAAACCGAACAGCACGTAGCTGCCGACACGCCCGGCCTGCATCAACAACAGAAGTCTTCGCTGGCGAGCCCCGCCCGCCAGCATGCCGGCAATGCCCCCGCACATACCTGCACAATGGCCACCGCCGGCCAAACCAGCAAGCCAGGCCGTCAATAGCGTAATGCCGGCACTATCGCTCACCGGGCTCCCGCCGCCCCCTGTCCCGAAGAGCCAGGGCCCGAAGACGCATCCCCCGCTGCAGTGCGAGACCACAACCACATCAACAACAGTAGGGTCGGTACAACCGACAGGGTGCTGAACACAAAGAACCCGGCATAACCCCAAACCTCGGCCAACCACCCTGACACTCCACCCACCAATTTGCCCGGGAGATTGGCAAGCGAGCTCAGAAGCGCATATTGGGTCGCGGTGAAATTACGGTCGGTAAGCGACGACATGAACGCCACCAGAACCGTCCCAGCAAAACCCTGCGACAGGTTGTCACCACCAATGGTGAGCACAAACACCCACAAGTCCGCAGGGTAAAGCGCCATCAAGACAAACAGGAGGTTTGACAGCCCGACTGCCAGTGCCGCGACGACCAGTGGCCCGCGCAGCCCGAATGCTGCCACCGCCATGCCACCCAAAAAGGCCCCGACAATACCGACCCAGACGCCAAACACCTTCGAGACGGTGGCGATCTCGCTCTTGTCGAAACCACTGTCGATGTAAAACGGACCGGCAATCACGCCGAGCATCTGGTCGGGCATCTTGAACAGCCCAACGAAGGCCAAAAGCGCCAAGCCCAGCAGCAGGCCGTTGCGCCCGAAGAACGCAGCAAACGGCGCGATGAAGGCCTCGCGCAAGCTCGGACGGGCGAGGGTCCCGTCGGTCTGAGGCTCAGCAGCCAACCAGGTTGCGGCGATGGGCACCAAGAGCAAGCCGGCCATCACGCTGTAGGCGGCACGCCAACCCGCCCAATCGGCTAGATACAAAGCCCCCGCCCCGCCAGCAATGAGAGCCAATCGGTAACCCAAGGTGTACGTCGAAGCCAACGCCGCCTGCGACTCCAGGGGGGCGATCTCGATGCGGTAGGCGTCCACCAAGGTGTCCTGAGTGGCTCCGGCGAAGGCAGCCAAACCGACCAACCCGATGAACAGCGGTAAGGACGTCTGTGGCCCGATCACAGCCATGGCGAACAGGGCGGCGGCCAACACCGTCTGGGACAAGAGCAACCAGCCACGCCGCCGGCCCAAGCGACCCAACACGGGTAGACGCAGGCGATCGAGCCAGGGTGCCCAAACGAACTTGGCCACGTAGAACAGCGTCGCGTAGCTCAGCAAGCCAATCATCGCCAGCTCGTAACCGGCCTCGCGCAACCAGATCGACAAGGTGTAGCCGACCAGCAAGAACGGCAATCCGCAGCCAAAACCAAAGACAAACAGCAAGACCGCGCGGCGGTCAGCAAAGGCCTGGACGGTCCGGCGCCAGGCTGAAGTCACGGCAGTTCGCCCGCGTAATCGATCAACAGCGGCGCGTGGTCGGAAAACTTATGGTGCTTGTAGACCGATGCGTTCTTCGCATTGGCAGCAATGCCCGGCGTAGCGATCTGGTAATCGATGCGCCAACCAACGTTCTTGGCATAGGCCTGACCGCGGTTGCTCCACCACGTGTAGGCGGCGTCACCGACATCGGGGTGCAGGCGGCGATAGACGTCGACCCAGCCCAGTTCGTCGAACACCCGGGACAACCAAGCCCGCTCTTCCGGCAAAAACCCGGAGTTCCTCTGGTTGCTCTTCCAGTTCTTCAAATCGATCTCGCGGTGGGCGATATTCCAGTCGCCACACAAAACCACATCGCGGCCGCTGCGGGCGAGCGATTCCAAGGCCGGCCAGAAACGCTCCATGAAGGCCAGCTTGGCAGCCTGCCGTTCCGGCGAACTTGAGCCCGAGGGCAGATACAGACTCACCACTGACAACGTGCCGAAATCAGCTTGCAGGTAGCGCCCCTCGGCGTCGATATCGGCAATGCCAAGGCCGCCGATGATGCGGTCTGGAGCGCGCCGGCTATAGATGCCCACGCCACTGTAGCCGCGTTTCTCGGCGGTATGGAATGCCGACACGTATCCAGCGGGCGCGCGCAGTTCAGGACCAATATCAGCTTCCTGCGCCTTGATCTCCTGCACACAGCAGACATCGGCGCCTGACGCGCAGAGCCAGTCGAAAAAACCCTTGTCACGGGCCGAACGAATGCCGTTGAGGTTGGCCGAAACGATACGCATCGCGATGGGTCCAGGTTTGTGTTAGTTTCGGCGCGCTGTGCTGAATACACGCCTATGAATCATACCGCCGCGGCCTTCATCGATGACGCCATCGCTGCAGGCGCCATTCTGTTTGGCGAATTCCGCACTAAAGCGGGTCGGCTGTCGCCCTACTTCTTTAACACCGGAGAATTCAATTCCGGTGCCCGCTTAGCGCGCCTAGGGCAGCATTATGCCGACGCGTTACTGGCGTCCCAGGTTGCCTTCGACGGCTTATTCGGCCCCGCGTACAAAGGCATTCCGCTGGCGGCGAGCATCGCCATCGCACTGGCTGAACGCGGCCGGGATGTCCCATACAGCTTCAACCGCAAAGAAGCCAAAGATCATGGCGAGGGTGGCTCGGTGGTCGGTGCGCCGTTGCGCGGACGTATCGTCATCGTCGACGACGTCATCTCGGCTGGCACCTCGGTGCGAGAGTCGGTCGAGATCCTGTCGGCGGCGGGCGCGACCGTGGCTGCCGTATTGATCGCGCTGGACCGTTGCGAACAGGGGCCCACCGGTCGATCGGCCGTCGAAGAGGTGCATCAGACCTTGGGCGTTCCGGTCGTGGCAGTCGCCACGCTGAATGACCTGCTGCAGCGCTTGGCGGGAGACCCGGCGCGCACCAACGAGCTTGCCGCGATCCGCGACTATCACGCGCGATATGGGGTCTGAATGCTGAGCGCTGGCTGCTATACCCTGTTCCACAAGGAGCTGTTGCGCTTCTGGAAAGTCGCCTTCCAGACACTCGCCGCACCTGTGCTGACCGCACTCCTGTATCTGCTGGTGTTTGCACATGTCCTCGAGGGACGCCTAGCACAGACCCATGGGGTGAGTTATGCGGCGTTCCTGATCCCTGGTCTGGCCATGATGAGCGCGCTGCAGAATGCTTTTGCCAATAGCTCATCAAGCCTGATTCAAAGCAAGGTCACCGGTAACCTCGTGTTCGTTTTGCTCTCGCCGTTGTCGGCGCTGGAGCTGTTCGTTGCTTACACCGGGGCCGCTGTCGTGCGGGGCGTCTTGGTCGCCGGTATGGTGATTGGCGTCGGTATGTTGTTCGCCGGCATACCACTGCAGGAACCGGCGTGGGCAGTGGGTTTCGCGGTGCTGGGCGCGGCCTTGATGGGGGTGTTCGGCATTGTCGCTGGGCTCATCGCCGAAAAGTTCGATGGCCTTGCGGCCTTCCAGAACTTCGTGGTGATGCCGCTCACCTTTCTCGCCGGGGTGTTCTATTCGGTCGAAGATCTGCCCAGTCTGTGGCGTACTCTGTCGCATTTGAACCCGTTCTTTTACCTGGTGGACGGTTTCCGCTACGGTTTTTTAGGGGCATCCGACGTCGATCCCGTGTTTAGTTTGGCGATGGTCAGCGGCTGTCTACTTGTCGTCTCGGCGCTGACCTTGCGCTTCATCGAACGCGGAACTCGCTTGCGGCACTAGCCCCCTCTGTCGACCGCATCAAGTAAACCTGTGTCAGCGCCCCCCCTTACCTTTGGCGATACCCATGACCACTCCCCAACAGATTCACGGCTATATCGCGCAGCAGATTGACTGCACCCACCTCGAGGTGAATGGTGACGGCCGTCATTTTCAGGCGCTGATCGTGAGCGACGCGTTTATCGGCAAACGGACGTTGGAACGCCAGCGCATGGTGTATGCCGCGCTGGGTGACCGCATGCGCGAAGAGATCCACGCGCTGTCGATGCAGACACTGACTCCGGACGAGTTCCGCGGCTAGGTCACGGCCGTCCCAGCACAGCGCATCGAATCGAATGGAACGATTGCTGATCGAGGGTGGGCAGCGTCTGCACGGCGAGCTCGTGGTATCGGGCGCGAAAAATGCTGCCTTGCCGATCCTCTGCGCAGCGTTACTAAGCGAGGCGCCGCTGCGGCTGGCCAACGTGCCCCACTTGCGGGATGTCACCACCACCCTGCAGCTGCTGGCACGGATGGGTGCCGAGGTGATCGTCGAAGAAGGCGATCGGGTCTGTGTAACGGCGCGGGACATCGCCGAACCGGCGGCGCCTTACGAACTGGTCAAGACGATGCGCGCATCGATCTTGGTGCTTGGCCCTTTGCTAGCTCGCTTTGGCAAAGCGCGTGTGTCTCTACCGGGCGGCTGTGCCATCGGCTTGCGGCCAGTCGACCAGCATGTCAAAGGCCTCGAGGCGATGGGAGCGACCGTACGCATCGAGCAAGGCGATCTGGTGGCCGAGGGACGCTTACACGGTGCACGGGTGGTGATGGATGTCGTCACTGTCACTGGCACTGAGAACCTGCTGATGGCCGCATGCCTCGCCGAGGGCACAACAACGCTGGAGAACGCCGCGCGCGAACCCGAAATCACCGACCTGGCCCGCTGCCTCATCGCGATGGGCGCGCGCATCGAGGGCGCCGGAAGCGACACCATCCGCGTCGAAGGCGTCGAACGTTTGCTGGGCGCCGAGCACCGCATCATGGCCGACCGCATCGAATCAGGAACCTACCTGACCGCCGTCGCGGCGACCGGTGGCGAGATCGTGCTGCGGCGCAGTTGCCCGGACAGCATGGATGCGGTGGTCGACAAGTTGCGCGAGGCTGGCGCGACGATCGAAACCGACGGCGACAGCATCTTTCTGCGCATGGACCGACGCCCGCGGGCGGTGTCGGCCCGCACACTGCCGCACCCAGCCTTTCCCACCGACATGCAAGCGCAGCTCATGGCGCTCGATTGCATCGCCGAAGGCAGCGCCAGCATCACGGAGACGATCTTCGAGAACCGCTTCATGCACACCCAGGAACTACGACGACTGGGCGCCGACATCGAGGTGCAGGGCAATACGGCGTTCGTGCGCGGCGTGGCGCATCTGACCGGTGCTTCGGTGATGGCCACCGACCTGCGTGCGTCAGCGAGCTTGGTGATTGCGGGCCTGGTGGCGCAGAGCGAAACCAGCATCGATCGCATCTACCATCTCGACCGCGGATATGAGCGCATCGAAGAGAAGTTGTCGCGACTCGGCGCGCGCATTCGCAGGGTGCGTCAATCCATTTAGCGTCGTTTTTGGAGCCTATGACGACCCGTTGCTAGCCCCGCTTGGCGACTTTGGTTTAAGGTTTTAGTGGGTCACACGGGGCGGGGCCATGACACCCAGCGCAGAACCTGCACAAAAAGCCAGCAAGGTTGATTTGCGCACTTGCAGGGAGGCGCTTGGCCTGTCGATTGGCGACGCCGCAGCGCGCTTGTTGCTGTCACCGCGCCAAGTCGCAGGACTCGAGTCGGGGGACTCTGGGCCCTTCTACAACGCCGCGTTCCGCGATAAAGCTCTGCTCGCGTACCAAAAACTCCTTGGACTGAATGCCGGGGTGAGCGTTGCTACGAGTGAGGCGGCGGCAGAACCGAGTGTCGCCGGCGAATCCTCCAACAAGCCAGGCCCTGAAAAAAAGACCGCTATTGCCGCCAAGAAGACTTCGCGACTCCCGCTCATGGCCATCGTTGTCATCGGGATCGTGGTGCTTCCCGTCTGGATGCTTGGCCAAACCACGAGCGGCGACGAAGCCAGGGAACTGGCAACGCAACCATCCCCCGCGATGGTCGACCTACAAACAAGTACCTCAGAAACCGACCCTGCACTGGACGACCCACCAACAGAAGGCCCGGTCACGGCAGAAGCACCCACACCCCCCGCACAAAGCGACCCCGCGGTAGCAGCGGCTTTGGAGCCACCCCAAAACGATGCCGCCCCGACGGCAGTGATCGAATCGACCGTTGCTATCAACAGGGTTGGTTTGGTGATTCAAGCGCGTGGGCTCTGCTGGGTGTTTGCCCGCGATGACCGTGGGGTCGAGACCGAACGCACCCTACGCACCGGAGACCAGCTGCTTCTGGAACGGCCACTTACATACCTGGCGTTGGGGAATGTTCGCGCTGTCGACGTGTGGTTCGCGGGGCGGATTCTCCCGCTCGACGCTTTTGCCAACGAGCGACTGGTCGTCAGACTTCAAAGCCGGCAGCTGAAGGAGCTGTTCGCCGCCGACTAGGCGTTAATTGTCCACTCTCGCAACCAACGGGCAATGAAGGCCGGGTTACACGTCAAGGTTCGCGACACGCAGGGCGTTGTCTTCGATAAACGCGCGGCGTGGCTCGACCTGATCACCCATCAGGGTGGTAAAGATTTCGTCAGCCGCGATCGCATCTTCGATCTGGACTTTCAATAATCGGCGCACGCTTGGGTCCATGGTGGTTTCCCACAACTGCTCTGGGTTCATCTCGCCCAAGCCCTTGTAGCGCTGCACGTTCATGTTGCGTTTGACCTGGTCCATCAGCCATTCAAGTGCGTGCTTGAAGTCGGCGACTGGCGCCGTCGCATCGCCGCGGCGAATACTGGCGCCCGCTCCAATGAGCCCGCCCAACGTGTCGGCCAATTCTGCAAGAGTGCGGTAATCACCGCTGCTCACAAAATCGGCGTCAATCAGTGAACGACGGCTGTTGCCGTGCACCGAGCGTTCGATGCGCAGAGCCCAGCGCTCCGTTGTGGCGTCAAACACCGGTTGCACGTTCAGGCTCTCACCAACGGCCTGGGCGAGGGCTCCGGCACTGCTGCGAGCCGCGCCCTCGTCGATCAGGTTCAAGCGGACACCCCGCAAGATAGCGAACAGAGCCTCGCGGTCGATGTAGTGGCAGGCACGCTCGATCACCGCCTCGGCGAGCAGGTAACGGTTGGCCAGTTCCGCCAGGGCGTCACCGCTCAAGGCGGTCGCACCCCGTGCCGGCGTGAACTCGGCGTCCTTGAGCGATAGTCGCAGCAGGTGCTGCTTGAGCTCATGTTCGTCTTTCAGGTAGCGCTCGTCCTTGCCAGCCTTGAGCTTGTAGAGCGGCGGCTGGGCGATGTAGATGTGGCCGCGCTCGACCAGTTCCGGCATCTGCCGGTAGAAGAACGTGAGCAGCAGCGTGCGGATGTGCGAGCCGTCAACATCGGCGTCGGTCATCAGGATGATGCGGTGATAGCGCAGTTTGTCAGCGTCGTAGTCGTCTTTGCCGATGCCGGTACCGAGCGCGGTGATCAGCGTGGCGATCTCCTGCGATGACACCAGCTTGTCGAAGCGTGCCTTCTCGACGTTCAGGATCTTGCCCTTGAGCGGCAGGATCGCCTGGAACTTGCGGTCGCGACCCTGCTTGGCCGAGCCGCCGGCGGAGTCACCCTCGACGAGATAGAGCTCGCACAGGGCCGGATCGCGTTCTTGGCAATCGGCGAGCTTACCGGGCAGGCCCAGTCCTTCCATCACGCCCTTGCGGCGGGTCATCTCGCGCGCCTTGCGCGCCGCCTCGCGGGCCCGCGCCGCCTCGACGATCTTGCCGGTGATGACCTTGGCGTCGGCCGGGCGCTCCTGCAAATACTCGGCGAGCTTGGCGGCGACCACTTCCTCGACTGCTGGCCGCGCCTCTGACGACACCAGCTTCATCTTAGTCTGCGAGGCGAACTTCGGATCGGGCATCTTCACCGACAGCACACACGCGAGCCCCTCGCGCATATCGTCACCCGTGATGTCGACCTTGGCTTTCTTGGCGATCTCGTGCTCTTCGATGTACTTGTTGATGACGCGCGTCATCGCAGCGCGCAAACCGGTGAGGTGGGTTCCACCATCGGCCTGCGGGATGTTGTTGGTAAAGCACAGCACCTGCTCGGCGTAGCTGTCGTTCCACTGCATCGCCACCTCGGCCGAGATGGTCGCGCCAGTCTCAAGTGTCATCTCGCCTTGCGAATGGAAGACATTGGGGTGGAGCACTGTCTTGCTACGGTTGATGTAGTCGACGAAGCCCTTGACCCCGCCGCTGAAGGCGAAGTCCTCCTCTCGGGCGCTGCGCTGGTCGACCAGTTTGATGCGCACCCCGTTGTTTAGGAAGGAGAGTTCACGCAGTCGCTTGGCGAGGATCTCGTAGTGGAACTCCACCGTGCCGAAGATGCTGGCATCAGCGAGGAAATGCACCTCGGTGCCGCAACCGGTAGACGTACCGACGACCGCCATCGGGCTCACCTCGACACCATCGACCTTCTCGATCACGCGATCGACGGCATGGCCCCGATGGAACTCCATGAAGTGTTTCTTGCCATCGCGGCGGATGGTCAGCTTCAGCCAGTCCGACAAAGCGTTGACGCAGCTCACACCGACGCCATGCAAGCCCCCCGAGACCTTGTAGCTGTTCTGGTTGAACTTGCCGCCGGCGTGCAGCACGCACATGACGATCTCGGCAGCCGACCGCTTGGGCTCGTGCTTGTCATCCATCTTGACCCCGACGGGGATGCCGCGACCGTTGTCGACCACGCTGATGCTGTTGTCGGTATGGATGGTGATGACGATATTGTCGCAATAGCCGGCCAAGGCCTCGTCGATGGCGTTGTCGACCACCTCGAACACCATGTGATGCAGGCCCGTACCATCGGACGTGTCGCCGATGTACATGCCTGGGCGCTTGCGCACCGCCTCCAGGCCTTCGAGTTGCTGGATGCTGGATTCGTCGTATTGCTGGCTCATCGCCGTCCTTCCGTGTGTCGGGTCCTACAGGCGCATCGGCATGACGACGTAGCGGTAACCCGGATGATCGCTGTCAGTCAGAAGACAGCTTGAATTCGCATCGCTCAAGTGAAGCGTCACAGAGCTGCTGTTCAGTGTGGATAAAGCTTCTAGCAGATAACTGACGTTGAAACCGATATCCAGCGCTTCACCCACGTACTCGATCTCGATCTCCTCAGCCGCCTCTTCCTGTTCGTTGTTGGTGCAACTTACCCGAAGACACCCGGGTTCAAGTAGCAACCGCACACTCGGGAACCGATCGTTTGACAGAATCTCTGCGCGCCGCAAGGCGTTCAAGAAGATCATGCGGTCGATATCGAAGCGCTTGGGCTGCGCCGTCGGTATCACTCGATTGTAATCCGGGAACTTGCCATCGATGACCTTGGTTGCCAGCTCCACTTCTCCAAACCGAATACGCACCTGCTGCGGGCCCAAGCGCAGATGCACCAGGTCGTCGGTATCAGACAACAACCTCGACAGCTCCTGCACAGCTTTGCGCGGAAGGATGATATTGCTTTCACCGGCTGGAGCGGCGAGGCCACTTTCGCAGTAAGCCAGACGATGGCCATCTGTAGCCACCAGCCTCAACTGCCCGTTGGCCAAGTCGATCAACAGACCGTTCAGGTAATAGCGGATGTCCTGTTGCGCCATTGCGAACTGAGTCACCCGTAGCAGTTCTCGCAGGACGTTCTGCGGCAGTTCGATGTCGACCGAGCCTTGCTCGGGGGCCGGCATGCGCGGGAAAGTAGCCGCATCCAGGGTCTGTAAGGTAAAGCGGCTACGACCAGCTTTGACCGTCAACTTGGTGTCTTGCAGATCAAGCGTGACCTGAGCGTCTTCAGGCAAAGAGCGGACGATGTCGTACAGCTTGCGGGCAGAAGTCGTAACGGCGAGTTGCGCTCCTTCTTCTGACAATTCTGTTCGTGCGGACACCTCCAGTTCGAGATCGGTGGCCAAACACTGCAACTGTTCGTTTTCGCACTGCAACAACACGTTGGACAAAATCGGTAAGGTGTTCCGTCGCTCGACGATGCCAATCACTGCCGAGAGTGGTTTGAGCAGAACGTCGCGTTGGCACTGTAGTAGTCGCATATCTTTAAAAGATTAAGAATGATGAAGTGCACAACTGCTGTGCAAAAGTCCAGATTCTATAGTGTCTTCAGTTGCTTGGTTTGACTTGACCGGTTGTGTATTTGGCTTGGATACCCGGTTTCAGAACACAAACGGCCACTTATTCGACGCCACACCCACAACTTGTCCACAGGACCGCTGCTGGTCTGTCCACAAGCTTGCAAATCCGCTGCCAACCATCAACCGCGCAGGATCTTGCGCAAAGTGTCGTACGACTGCGCTGTCGCGCTGTCATCCCGACGCAATCCTTCAATTCGTCTGCAAGCGTGCAATACCGTCGTGTGGTCTCGTCCGCCAAAGAGTTCACCGATCTCCGGCAACGATTTTTGGGTGAGCTCGCGGGCCAAGGTCATAGCAATCTGGCGAGGCACTACTAAAGCTTTCAAGCGACGTTTCGACGATAACTCTGACTCTTTGATACCAAAGAAGTCAGCGACGGTTTTGCGAATGAGTTCAACTGGTGGCTCGCGATTGAATGAGGCCAGCACGTCGCGAAGCGCTTCTTTGGCGCTGTCGATGGTCAGTGGTTTGCCAGAAAATCTTGAAAACGCCAAGACGCGTTTCAGTGCCCCCTCGAGCTCACGCACATTCGAACGGATGTTGCGGGCGATGAAGAAGGCGATGTCCTGGTCCAAAGCCACCCGATCGGCTAGCGCTTTGGCGAGCAAGATGGCGACGCGCATCTCAAGTTCGGGTGGTTCGATCGCGACCGTCAGACCCCAACCGAAACGCGAGGTCAGCCGTTCCTCCATGCCGGCGATCTCTTTAGGCAGGGTGTCGCTGGTGACGATGACCTGTCGCGCGTTCTCGATCAAGTAGTTGAACGCGTAAAAAAACTCCTCTTGCGTCTTCTCTTTGCCGCTGAAGAAGTGTACGTCGTCGATGAGCAGCAGATCGAGCGACCGATAGCGTTGCTTGAATTCGTCAAAGGACTTGTTCTGATACGCCTTGACCACATCCGAGATGTACTCGTTGGCGTGGACATAACGCACCAGCGCATCTGGCTTTGCTTGCAACAGGGCATTACCGACCGCTTGCATGAGGTGGGTCTTCCCCAAGCCGGTACTGCCGTAAACAAACAGTGGGTTGTAGGCGGTCCCCGGGTGTTCGGCGACTTGTCTGGCGGCTGCTTGAGCCATCTGGTTCGCCTTGCCGACAACAAACGTATCGAAGGTGAACAACGGGTTGAGCGAGTGTTTGTGAAACCCGGCTGACGACTTGGTTCGGCTGACCGCCGGTCGCGCAACGGAGACAGGTTCGGCACCGAGTGCATCAGGTTCTCGGGTGAGTAATTCAACCGGGACCGGGCCATCGAAGTGGTGCGAGGTCAGCGGTTCAATGATCGGCAATGCGCGGTCTCGAACCCAATTGACGACCATCCGGTTGGGCGCGCTGATGCGGACGCCTGTGCGACTGGCGTGTTCCAGACGCAGGGGTTGGATCCAGCGCGAATATTGCGCCTGCGGCAAAGTCTTGCGCAGCTGCTCGAGGCAGTCACTCCAAAAAGCGTCCATCCGCCGAATCATGTTCCATGCCGCTGCTAACAGCAAGCGGACCGACATTCCGGCCGATGCCGAGCGGTTGACAGGATCTTGCGACTCGAAGAACATCTAGGGTTCTGTAAAGCCAATGAATCTTGGGACCCGCCATGAAAAGGACCTTCCAGCCCTCCGTCGTCAAGCGCAAGCGCACCCACGGTTTCCTCGTTCGCATGCGCTCGCGGAGCGGTGCCGCTGTGATTCGCGCCCGTCGCGCGAAGGGTCGCGCCCGCCTCGCCGTCTAGGATCGACACGCCGTCAAGCCCAAGGCTTGGCGCCGCGGCGATATGGCTCACCCAGGCGCGCCGCGAAGATTGTTGCGAACCGAGTCGTCGCAGTTTCGCCGCATATTGCAGACAGCGCCGCGGCACCGTGGACAATTCATCGATCTATTGACCACGCCATCGGTGCGGCCAGGGCCCGCGTTGGGGATGGTCGTGCCAAAGCGCGTTTGTCGGCTTGCGGTACGTCGCAACCTGATCAAAAGAGCGATGCGTGAGACCTTCCGCCGTCATTGGCAGGCGTTGCCCGAAGCCGATTGGGTGTTTCGCTTGCGCCGTCTTCCCGACACTCCGCTGCGCCAAGCCGTCCGAGACGATCTGCGGCGTATCGTTCACGATTTAGCATCATGATTCGCGTGCCATTGATTGGTCGCTTGGTTTTGCTGCTGATCCGAAGCTACCAGTTGCTGATCAGCCCCTTGCTGGGACCTCGCTGCCGCTTCTACCCCACGTGTTCTCAATATTGCCGCGAGGCAGTCGTGCGCCACGGGGTTCTTCGCGGTCTCTATCTCGGCGGTCGACGCATTTGCCGCTGCCACCCGTATCATCCCGGGGGCTACGATCCGGTACCCGATTAATTTTTACGATCCGCCAAGATGGACCTGAAAAAAATCCTCCTGAGTTGTGTTTTTGTCGTCTCGGTATTGCTGTTGTGGGATCGTTATCAGGCTCAGGAAGCGGGTTCGTTGTCGACGACAAAGGCTTCGGTGGCCGACAGCAGGCTGACCGGTGATGTGCCGGACCGCCCGGCCTTGGCTACAACCGAGTTGCCTGCCGCCGCGGCGGCTACCGCGCCAACAGGTTCTTTGGCCAGCGGCGAACGGCTGACTGTCGCCACCGACGTCTTCGAGGCCGATATCGATAGCAATGGCGGCGACTTGCGTCGCGTCGTGCTACTCCGGCACCGTGAGGCTGGGGTGGGCGGCAAACCATTGACTCTGCTCGATGATGGCCCGCGCCCGTATGTCGCCCAGTCGGGACTCATCGGGGCTGACATGCCCAATCACCGCAGCAGTTTTGAGCCAGAACCCGGTCAACTAAAACTCGCTGACGAGGCCGCGGCGGTGGAGCTGGCTTTACGCCATGCATCCGATACCTTGGACGTGCGCAAGGTCTATACCTTCCGTCGCGATGAATATGTGGTGAATGTCCGATTTGAAGTCACGAATCGCGGCACCCAGGTAGTCGATACCGCGGGGTACTTCCACGTCTTGCGCGACGGCTTGTCCCCTGATGGCGAGTCGTGGCTGCAGCACACCTACACCGGCCCGGTCGTTTACACGGCTGCCGATAAATTCCGCAAGATCGATTTCGATTCGGTGCGCTCCGGGAAAGCCGACTACGCGCGCCAGGCTCGCGATGGATGGGTCGCCCTGATCCAGCACTACTTTCTGTCAGCGTGGTTGCCAAAGGCCGGCGCTCTACGGGAGTACTACATCGATGCGCTGCCCGACGGGCTCTACCGCGCCGGGGTCAAAACGCCAGCGGTGCGCATCGAGCCTGGGGCGACCGAGACAATCGCCATGGACCTCTACATCGGGCCGCAAGAGCAGGATCGCTTGGCCGAACTGGCCGATGGCCTCGACCTGGTGACCGACTATGGTTGGCTCACCATCATCGCCAAACCCCTGTTCTGGCTGCTCAGCCTCTTCAATGACTGGACCGACAACTGGGGTCTGGCAATCATCCTGCTGACCCTGCTGGTCAAGGCAGTGTTCTACCCGCTGTCGGCAGCCAGTTACCGGTCGATGGCAAAGATGCGCGTGCTGGCGCCGAAACTGCAGGCTCTGAAAGAGCGCTTTGGCGACGACAAACAGCGCATGCAGGTCGAGATGATGAATCTCTACAAGACCGAGAAGATCAACCCGCTGGGCGGCTGCCTGCCGATCTTGGTACAGATCCCGGTGTTCATCGCCCTTTATTACGCTTTGATCGCTTCGGTCGAGCTGCGCCATGCGCCGTTTTACGGCTGGATCACCGATCTTTCCGCGCCCGATCCGTACTACATCCTGCCGGTGCTCATGGGCATCTCGATGATCGTGCAGACGCGCTTGAACCCGACCCCGCCGGACCCGATCCAGGCGCGCATCATGCAGATCATGCCAATCGTCTTCTCGGTCTTCTTTTTCTTCTTTGCCGCCGGCTTGGTGTTGTACTGGCTGGTCAACAATGTCATCTCGATCGCTCAGCAGTGGCGCATGAATGTGGTGATGGAGCGCGAGAAGGCGAACCCCCGACGCTGATGGCGCACGGCGACACCATCGTCGCCGTTGCGACGGCACCGGGCCATGGCGGGGTCGGCATCGTGCGTGTCAGCGGGCCGGCCGCCATGCAGATCGCAGGAATCGTGTTGGGTCATGTCCCGGCGCCGCGCCAGGCGGTGTTCGCATCGTTCTCCGACGCCGCCGGTGCAGCCATCGACAAGGGCGTAGCGATCTGTTTTCAGGCGCCGGCCTCGTACACCGGTGAGGACACGCTGGAATTGCAGGCCCACGGTAACCCGTTGGTGCTGTCGAAACTGGTGCGCCGCTGTGTCGAGCTTGGTGCCCGTGCCGCCCGAGCCGGCGAATTCACGGAACGCGCATTCCTGAATGGCAAGTTAAGCCTCGACCAGGCTGAAGCGGTGGCCGACTTGGTTGCCGCCGATTCCGAGGCCGCGCTTGAGGCCGCCCGCCGCTCGCTGCAAGGGGAGTTTGCTGACCAGATCGAAACCCTCGCTGATGAGCTTACCGCGCTACGGGCGCTGATCGAAGCATCGCTCGATTTTCCCGAAGAAGGCGATATCGATTGGTTGCAACGGCTGGATGTCCGCCCACGCTTGGCGGCGGTGATGGCGAGAGTGGTTGCGGTGTTGTCGGCAGCACAACGAGGTTTGCGCTTGCGCGACGGCTATTGCGTCGCCATTGTGGGCGCACCAAATGTTGGCAAATCGACCCTGCTGAATGCGCTGGCCGGGGAAGACTTGGCGATTGTCAGCGATGTGGCGGGCACCACACGAGACACGCTTCGTAGCCGCCTCCTGATCGATGGTGTGCCGATCGAGCTCATCGACACTGCTGGCCTGCGCAATGCCACTGACCCGATCGAACGCGAGGGCATCGAGCGCGCAAGGCAAGCGGCCGCGCGCTGCGACTTGTTGTTGTGCCTGGTCGATGAACGCGATGCCTCGCGGGTCGACTTGGCCCAGCTTGACGTCGCGGTGCCGGCTCGACCGCGTCTGGTGGTGCGCAACAAGGCCGAACTGCCCGGAGGACCGGACGGCGAACTTCGAATCGTCGCCCGCAGCGGGACGGGCCTGTCGGACTTGCGCGCGGGTTTGTTGGAGCGCCTGGGGTGGCAGAGCGGCGTGCCGTTGGTCGCTACGCGCGCGCGGCATTTGCAAGCTTTGCAAGCCGCTGCCGCCCATTTGTCCAGCGCTGATGGCCTGTGGGCTGCTCCGGAATTGCTGGCGGAAGAGTTACGTCAAGCGGCCGACCGGCTTGGTGAGATCACCGGCCGGGCGGTTGCTGACGATCTTCTAGGACGCATCTTTGCCGACTTTTGTATCGGTAAGTAAGGCGACTCGGCCAAGTGATGCCCTGCGGTAGAATCGCCAGCCTGCTCTAGCACTTCTCTAAACCCATGACGCTGCAAACAGAGTTCGAGGTGATCGTGATCGGTGGCGGCCATGCCGGCACCGAGGCCGCGCTCGCCGCTGCGCGCATGGGACGCCGCACCCTGCTCATCACGCACAGCATCGAGACGCTCGGCCAGATGAGCTGCAACCCCTCGATCGGCGGCATCGGCAAGGGGCACCTGATCAAGGAGGTCGATGCGCTCGGCGGGGCGATGGCGCTGGCCGCCGACGCCGCCGGCATCCAGTGGCGCACCCTCAACGGCAGCAAGGGCCCGGCGGTGCGCGCCACCCGCGCCCAGGCCGACCGCGCGCTCTACCGCGCGGCGATCCGTTCGCGCCTCGAGAACCAGCCCCATCTGCAGATCTTCCAGCAGCCGGTCGACGACCTCATCCTCGAGGGCGACCGCGTGGCCGGCGTGGTCACGCAATCCGGCGTGCGGTTCCATGCCAGGACGGTGGTCCTCACCGCCGGCACCTTCCTCGGCGGGCTCATTCACATCGGCCTGCAGAACCACCGCGCCGGCCGCGCCGGCGACCCCGCCTCCGTCACGCTCTCGGAGCGCCTGCGCGAGCTTGCGCTGCCGGTCGGGCGGCTCAAGACCGGGACCCCGCCCCGCATCGACGGCCGCAGCATCGACTACGCCCGGCTCGAGCCGCAGCCCGGCGATATACCGACCCCGATCTTCTCTTTCATGGGCACGGCCGCGATGCATCCAGCGCAGGTGCCTTGCTGGATCACGCACACCAACGCCGGTACGCACGACATCATCCGTAGCGGGCTCGACCGTTCGCCCATGTTCACCGGCGTCATCGAAGGCGTCGGGCCGCGCTACTGCCCGTCGATCGAGGACAAGGTGACGCGCTTTGCTGACCGCGACTCGCACCAGATCTTCCTCGAGCCCGAGGGCCTGAGCACCCACGAGGTCTACCCCAACGGCATCTCCACCAGCCTGCCCTTCGAGGTGCAGGTGGCGGCGGTGCACAGCATCGCAGGTCTTGAGAATGCCGTGATCACGCGACCCGGCTACGCCATCGAGTACGACTACTTCGACCCGCGTGGCCTGCAGCCCAGCCTCGAGACCAAGGTGATCAGGAACCTCTTTTTTGCCGGGCAGATCAACGGCACGACCGGGTATGAAGAGGCCGCCGCGCAGGGCCTGCTGGCCGGAATCAATGCCGCCCGTGCGGCTCGCGGGGAAGAGGCATGGGTGCCGCGCCGCGACACCTCCTACATCGGCGTGATGGTCGACGACCTGACCACGCAAGGCGTGACCGAGCCCTACCGCATGTTCACCAGCCGTGCCGAGTATCGCCTGAGCCTGCGCGAGGACAACGCCGATGCGCGCCTCACCCCCAGCGGCCGCGAGCTCGGCCTGGTTGACGATGCACGTTGGGCGGCCTTCTGTGCCAAGAAAGACGCGGTGGATGCCGAGGTGGCCCGGCTGAAGAAGACCTGGGTCAATCCGACCAGCGTCGATGCTGCCACTGCCGAGCGGGTGGTCGGCAAGGCGCTCGACCACGAGTACAACCTGTTCGAGTTGCTGCGCCGCCCCGAGGTGCGTCACGCCGCGCTGGCCGCACTGCCCAATGGCGCCGCCGAGCTGCCGCCGGCGGTGGTCGAGCAGGTCGAGATCCTCGCCAAGTACCAGGGCTACATCGACCGTCAGGCCGATGAGGTCAGCAAGCGCGCCGTGCAGGAAGACACACTGCTCCCGGCCGATATGGATTACGCCGAAGTTCGCGGGCTCTCGATCGAGGCGCAGCAGAAGCTGTCCGCCATCCGCCCAGCGACATTAGGACAGGCGTCGCGGATCCAGGGCATCACACCGGCCAGCATCTCGCTCCTCCTGGTGCACATCAAGCGGCGTCGTCCGCGGGTCGCGCGAGAGAAAAAGCATGGCCGACACGGCGGAGTCGCTGCATGAGTCTGGCACCCATCCTCGATAGCGGTCTGGCAGAACTCGATCTGCCATTGCCAGATTCTGTCCGCGAATCTTTGTTGGCCTACGTCGGCTTGCTCGAAAAATGGAACCGCACCTACAACTTGACGGCAGTGCGCGAGCCAAGGGCGATGGTCACGCAACACATCCTCGATTCCCTGGCGATCCTGCCCCACCTGCCGGGCGGGAGTCTGGCCGACATTGGTTCCGGCGGCGGCATCCCTGGCCTGCCGATCGCCATTGCGCAACCACTGCGCCCTGTGACCCTGATCGAGTCGAACCAGAAAAAGGCCGCTTTCCTGCGCCAAGCGGCCCTCGAGTTGGGCCTGCAGAATGTGTCTGTCGAAGAGGCGCGCGTCGAGGCCCTGCGGGGCCACCAATTCGACGTACTTATTTCGCGTGCACTGTCCGACCTGCCCGAATTCATAGCGATGGCGGGTCATTTGTTGGCGCCCGAAGGCCGCGTCGTGACTATGAAGGGGTTGTACCCGCATGAGGAGCTGGCGGCCCTGAAGGTGCCGTGGCAGGTCGTCGCGGTGCTACCGCTGCACGTCCCAGGTCTGCACGCGACGCGTCATTTGGTGCTGGCGGAGCGCGCCGCATGACATTGGTTCTGGCGGTGACCAACCAGAAGGGCGGGGTCGGGAAGACCACAACGTCGGTCAATCTTGCCGCCAGCCTGGCAGCGATGCGAAGACGCGTTCTTCTGGTCGACCTGGACCCCCAGGCGAACGCAACCATGGGCAGCGGCATCGACAAGCGCACGCTCACCAACACCGTTTACCAGCTGCTGGTCGGGACCGCCGGTTGGTCCGCGGTGGTCTGTGAATCGCCAAACGGCTACCAAGTCCTCCCCGCCAACCGCGATCTCGCCGGGGCTGAACTCGACCTTGTCGAACTGTCGCGGCGCGAGCATCGCCTGGCCGACGCCCTGGCCCCTCATCGGGACGAATATGACTTCGTGCTGATCGACTGCCCGCCATCGCTCAACCTGCTCACCATCAATGGTCTGTGCGCAGCCGATCGCATGCTTATCCCCATGCAGTGTGAATATTTTGCCCTGGAGGGTCTGTCGGACCTGGTCGACACGCTTCGTCGCATCCGGCGCTCGCTGAACCCGGCGCTCGACATCGACGGTATCTTGCGCACCATGTTTGACGCCCGCAGCACCCTGTCTCGTCAAGTCGCCGAACAGTTGCAGCTGCACTTTCCGGGCAAGGTCTATGAAACGGTCATCCCGCGCAACGTCCGACTTGCCGAAGCGCCCAGCCACGGTCGGGCGGCCTTGCAATACGACCGCCATTCGTCAGGAAGCAAGGCATATCTGTCTTTGGCCGGCGAGATGGTTGGCCGGACACAGGTGACCAGCAGAGGTGCGGCATGAAATCAAAAGGACTCGGGCGCGGCCTGGATGCGTTGTTGGGCGACCTTTCACCGGCCATCGAGGCTGGTCCTGACACAGTGCGTGAGCTGCCAGTCGCTGACTTGCGACCGGGCCGCTATCAGCCCCGGATGCAGATGTCCGAGGCCGCGCTCGATGAGCTCGCCGACTCGATCCGCAGCCAGGGCCTGATCCAGCCGGTGGTGGTGCGGCAGGTCGACGGTGGCTACGAGATCATCGCTGGCGAGCGTCGCTGGCGCGCTGCGCAGCGCGCCGGGCTAGGCAGCATCCCGGTGGTGGTCCGGCAAGTGGCAGACAACGCTGCTCTGGCAATGGCTCTGATCGAGAACATTCAGCGCGAAGACCTCAACCCGCTTGAAGAGGCCACCGGTTTGCAGCGCCTGATCGATGAATTTGGTCTCACCCACGAGTCTGCGGCCAGTATCGTTGGGCGTTCGCGAGCCGCTGTGACCAACTTGTTGCGGTTGTTGCAATTGACACCCGCGGTGCAGTCGATGCTGGTCGCCGGCGAGATCGAGATGGGCCACGCGCGAGCCCTGCTGGCAGTCACCGGGGCCACTCAGGTCGAGTGGGCGCAGCGCGTGTTGCAGCGCGGCATGACGGTCCGCGAATTGGAGCGCGCATTGCAACAGCTTGCTCGCGAACGCCCTCCGCTCAAGGCCACAACCGATCCCGACTTGCAGCGCGTCGAACGGCGGCTGGCCGACGTTCTTGGCCGCAAAGTCGAGCTCAAGACGGGGCGTGATGGAGCTGGCCGATTGATCCTTCACTTCACCGATCACACGGACTTCGATGCCGTGTTGCAGCGCCTCGGTGTGCGTACAGAATCTTGACGCTTTGCAACGAATCCAATATCGTCCGCAGGTTTTTCCGGTGCCTGTCATCCGTCGCCGGTCATTCCTGACCGGCCGCCCAATGCGTTGGGCGTTCGCGTTACAGATCATCGTGACCGTTCTTGCGGCCTCCCTGTCGGCATGGTTCGCAGGACTGCACGGCGGTGTGTCGGCGGGATTGGGTGGCTTGGTCAGTCTGCTTGCTGGGCTGGCCTACGCTGGGGTTGCTTCGGTGTATCCGCCGGTGTCGCCGATGGCGGCTCTGCTCGGGTTGTTGCGTGCCGAAGCGGTCAAGATCGTGGTCTTTGTGACAGCGATCTGGTTGGTACTGAAGTTTTACGGCGCATTGCTGCCGCTAGCGTTCTTCGCAACGTTTGCTGTGACAGTGCTTGTGTTCTCGGCCGCGGCGCTGTTCCGCGACCATTGACCGTTAAAAAGGGCAGCTCGTCTTACCGATGGCCTCCGAAACCCTGACCCCGACTTCTTACATCCAGCATCACCTCTCCTTCAACGAGTACCCGCTCGGCGAAGGCATGTTCAGCATGATCCACCTCGATAGCGTGTTAACCGCGCTGGTCATGGGCGTGTTGGCAATGGGGTTGATCTGGTGGGTGGCGCGTGGCGCGACCGCCGGCGTCCCGACTCGACGACAAGCCTTTATTGAGATGGTTTTCGAGTTCATCGACGGCTCGGCCAAGGCGGTGTTCCCCCACGCTTCTCGCCACGCCGTCATCGCACCGCTGGCGCTCACCGTATTTGTTTGGGTGTTGGTGATGAACGCCATGGATTTCCTGCCAGTCGACTACATGGCTTCGCTCACTCACTTGTGGGCTGACTCGTGGCGCATCGTCCCCACCTCTGACCTCAACACCACCTTTGCGCTGTCGCTCTCGGTGCTCTTCCTGATGCTCTTTTACGGCATCAAGGTGAAGGGTGTCGGCGGGTGGCTGCATGAACTCTTCTGCGCGCCGTTTGGCAGCAATCCGCTGCTGTGGCCGGCCAACTTGCTGTTCAACCTGATCGAATACATCTCAAAACCGCTGTCACTGGCTTTGCGCCTATACGGCAACATGTACGCGGGCGAAATCATTTTCCTGCTGCTGTGGGTGTGGGCCGCGACCGGCTTGGCCGGCACCATCTTCGGTGCCTTGTTGGGTGCCGGCTGGGCGATTTTCCACATCCTGATCGTTGTGCTGCAGGCCTACATCTTCATGACCCTCACCATCGTCTACATCGCGATGGCACATGAGGGCCACTGAAAATTTTTTGCTGTGTATTGATGTACCTCTTGGAAAGGAAGACTGATGGAAAACCTTGAACTGATTGCGATGATCCAGGCTTACACCGGGATCGGGATCGGCCTGATGATTGGCTTGGGTGCGGCCGGCGCCTGTATCGGCGTGGGCATCATGGCCAGCCGCTTCCTGGAAGGCGCAGCCCGTCAACCGGAGATGATGAACACGCTCCAGACGCGCGTGTTCCTGCTGCTCGGCCTGATCGACGCCTCGTTCATCATCGGCGTGGGTCTGGCGATGCTGTTCGCTTTCGGCAACCCGCTGCTGGCCGCCCTGGGCTGATCGCAACGATCGGACAGTCGCTAAGGAGCGGACGATGAACTTCAATCTCACCCTGGTCGCTCAGGCGCTGACCTTTGCCATCTTCATCTGGTTCACGGCGCGCTTCATTTGGCCGCCGTTGCTGAACGCCATCGAGACCCGGCAAAAGACTATCGCCGATGGCCTTTCCGCCGCTGAGCGTGGTCGTCAGGAGCTGGAGCTGGCCTCGAAGAAATCTGCGGACAGTCTGCGCGAAGGCAAGCAACAGGTCGCTGCACTGGTGGCCTCTGCCGAGAAGCGAGCCGCTGAGATCGTCGAGGAGGCGAAGACCGCCGCTCGCGTTGAAGCTGACCGTATCATCGAGGCGGCGCGTGGCCAGGTGGAGCAGGAGGCGCAGCGGGCTCGCGAGCAATTGCGCGAGCAGGTGGCTGTGCTGGCAATCGCCGGCGCCGAGCGCATCCTGCGTCGCGAAATTGACGCCAAGGCGCACAGCGAATTGCTCACCGGTCTGAAGAAGGAACTCTGAGCAATGGCCGAAACCGCCACCATCGCTCGCCCCTATGCCGAGGCCGCATTCCAGGTGGCCAGCGGCAAGAAGGCGCTCGGCGCATGGCTCGACGCGTTGCAGTTGCTGGCCGCTCTGGTGGCTGACGACCGCGTGCGTCGACTGATCAGCGATCCGAAGCGCAGTGTTGCCGACAAGCAAGCAGCCATTGCCGGGTTGCTCGGCGAGCAGTCCGTCGAAGTACGCCGGTTGGTCGATCTGTTGGTTGAGAACGGCCGCCTGGTCGCCGTTGCCAGTGAGCTAGCGCTGCAATTTGAGCAGTTGAAGTTGGCGGCTGAGGCGTCTGTGGATGCTCGCGTGACCAGTGCCTTTCCGCTGTCGAAGCAGGAAGCGGCCGAATTGGTCGCCATGCTCGAGTCGCGCTACGAGCGCAAGGTCAAGCTCGAATCCACGGTCGACCCGAGTCTCATCGGTGGTGTGCGCATCGCCGTCGGCGACGAAGTCATCGACGCGTCCGTCCAGGGCCGTTTGGCCTCGATGGCGCTGACCCTACAACGTTAGGAGCAATCATGCAGTTGAACCCCTCCGAGATCAGCGAGCTGATCAAGAGCAAGATCGAGTCGTTCGGTGGCGCACCCGAAGTCCGCACCGAAGGTACGGTCGTCTCGGTCACTGACGGCATCTGCCGCGTGCACGGCCTCGCCGATGTCATGCAAGGCGAGATGCTCGAGTTCCCGAACAACACTTTCGGCATGGCGCTGAACCTCGAGCGCGATTCCGTGGGTGCTGTGGTGCTCGGCGAGTACGAGCACATCTCGGAAGGTGACACGGTCAAGTGCACCGGCCGCATCCTCGAGGTGCCGGTTGGTCCAGAACTGATCGGCCGCGTCGTCAATTCGCTCGGCCAGCCGATCGATGGCAAGGGTCCGATCAAGGCCAAGCTCACCGACAAGATCGAGAAGGTCGCGCCGGGCGTGATCGCCCGTCAGTCGGTGTCTCAACCAGTCCAGACGGGCTTGAAGGCGATCGACTCGATGGTCCCGGTCGGCCGCGGTCAGCGTGAGCTGATCATCGGTGACCGTCAGACCGGCAAGACGGCCGTCGCCGTCGACGCGATCATCAACCAGAGGGGCCAGGACATGTTCTGCGTCTACGTGGCGGTCGGCCAGAAGGCCTCGACCATCGCCAACGTGGTGCGCAAGCTCGAAGAACATGGCGCGATGGAGTACACCATCGTCGTTGCCGCGTCGGCTTCCGAATCCGCCGCGATGCAGTTCATCGCGCCCTACGCGGGCTGCACCATGGGCGAATACTTCCGCGATCGCGGCCAAGACGCGCTGATCATCTATGACGACTTGACCAAGCAAGCTTGGGCCTACCGTCAGATCTCGCTGCTGCTGCGTCGTCCGCCGGGCCGCGAAGCCTATCCTGGCGACGTGTTCTACTTGCACAGCCGTCTGCTCGAGCGCGCCGCTCGCGTCAATGCCGAATACGTCGAGAAGTTCACCAACGGTGAGGTCAAAGGCAAGACCGGTTCGCTGACCGCGCTGCCGGTCATCGAGACTCAGGCCGGCGACGTTTCGGCGTTCGTTCCGACCAACGTGATCTCGATCACCGACGGCCAGATCTTCCTCGAGACCGACCTTTTTAACGCTGGTGTCCGCCCCGCCATCAACGCCGGTATCTCGGTGTCGCGTGTGGGTGGTGCTGCGCAGACCAAGCTGGTCAAGAAGTTGTCGGGCGGTATCCGGACCGACCTCGCGCAGTACCGTGAGCTCGCTGCGTTCGCCCAGTTCGCGTCCGACCTCGATGACGCGACTCGCAAGCAGCTCGAGCGTGGCCGCCGCGTCGTGGAGGTGCTGAAGCAGCCGCAGTACGCGCCGCTCTCGGTGTCGCGCATGGGCGTCACGCTATTCGCCGTGACCCGTGGCTACATGGACGACGTGGATGTGAAGCGCGTGCTCGAATTCGAGAAGGGGCTGCACAGCTTCCTCGAATCCTCCCACTCGGATCTGATGAAGAAGCTCGAGTCGACCAAGGACCTCGATGCCGACGCCGAGAAGGCTTTGACCGCAGCGGTCGAAACCTACAAAGCGGCCTGGGTCTGAGCCGGCTGAGGAGATCCCATGCCCAGCAGTAAGGAAATCCGCACCAAGATCAAGAGCGTCGAGAACACGCGCAAGATCACCAAGGCGATGGAGATGGTCGCGGCCTCGAAGATGCGCAAGGCGCAGGAGCGGATGCGGCTAGCCCGTCCATACGGAGAGAAGATCCGCCGGGTCGCTGCGCATCTGTCGAATGCGCAGACCGAGTATCGACACCCGTATCTTGTTAGCCGCGACACGGTCAAGGCTGTCGGCTTGATTGTCGTCACCTCGGACAAGGGTCTGTGCGGCGCACTCAACTCCAATGTCCTGCGGACCGGCATCAACAAGATGCGCGAGTGGGACGAGGCCGGTATCAAGGTCAAGCTCACCGCCATTGGTAACAAGGGTTTCGGGCTGCTTCAGCGCGCGCGCGGCGACATCATCTCGCACATCATCGGGCTGGGTGATGCGCCGTCGATGGAAAAGTTGATCGGCCCAGTCAAGGTGATGCTCGACGCCTATGTCAATGGCGAAGTCGATCGGGTTTACATCGTCTTCACCCGCTTCATCAACACCATGAAGCAAGAGCCCCAGTTCGAGCAGCTTCTGCCGCTGTCGGGTGAGATGACGGAAGCGCGCAAGGCCAGTTGGGACTACATCTACGAGCCTGATCCGAAGCCGGTCATCGAGGCCCTGTTGACCCGTTATGTGGAAGCATTGATCTATCAGGCGGTCGCGGAAAACATGGCCTCGGAGCAAAGCGCCCGGATGGTTGCGATGAAAGCAGCGTCGGACAACGCGAAGAACGTCATCGGCGAGCTGAAGTTGGTCTACAACAAGACCCGCCAAGCCGCCATTACCAAAGAACTCGCCGAGATCGTCGGCGGTGCAGCGGCGGTTTAAGCGGCTGCGGAAACGGAATTCAACGATAGGGATACGACGATGAGTCAAGGCAAGATCGTTCAATGTATTGGCGCGGTGGTCGACATCCAGTTCCCGCGCGATGGTATGCCGCAGGTCTACGACGCGCTGGTGCTCGACGAAAAGGCGACCAGCAGCACCGCCGAGCCGGGCCTGACTTTCGAGGTGCAACAGCAGTTGGGTGACGGCGTGGTTCGTACTATTGCGTTGGGTTCTTCGGACGGACTTAAGCGCGGCATGGCCGTCAACAACACTGGAAAGGGCATCTCGGTGCCGGTTGGTCAGGCCACCCTCGGCCGCATCATGGACGTGCTGGGTCGCCCGATCGACGAAGCCGGCCCGATCGCCACGGACGAGCGCCGCGAGATCCACCAAGCTGCACCGAAGTTCGACGAATTGTCGTCCTCGGTCGACCTGCTCGAGACCGGCATCAAGGTGATCGACCTGATCTGCCCGTTCGCCAAGGGCGGCAAGGTCGGCCTGTTCGGCGGCGCCGGCGTGGGCAAGACCGTGAACATGATGGAACTCATCAACAACATCGCCAAGCAGCACTCCGGCTTGTCGGTGTTCGCCGGCGTGGGTGAGCGGACCCGTGAGGGCAACGACTTCTACCACGAGATGAAGGACTCCAACGTTCTCGACAAAGTCGCGATGGTGTTCGGCCAGATGAACGAGCCCCCGGGCAACCGTCTGCGCGTGGCGCTGACCGGCCTGTCGATGGCCGAGCGCTTCCGCGACGAGGGCCGCGACATCCTGTTCTTCGTCGACAACATCTACCGCTACACCCTGGCCGGTACCGAAGTGTCGGCACTGCTCGGTCGTATGCCTTCCGCCGTGGGTTACCAGCCCACCTTGGCGGAAGAGATGGGCCGCCTGCAGGAGCGCATCACCTCGACCAAGGTCGGCTCGATCACCTCGATCCAGGCCGTGTACGTCCCTGCCGATGACTTGACCGACCCGTCGCCGGCCACCACCTTCCTCCACCTGGACTCGACCGTCGTGTTGTCGCGTGACATCGCCGCGCTGGGTATCTACCCCGCCGTCGACCCCCTCGACTCGACCTCACGCCAGCTCGACCCGCTGGTGGTGGGCGAGGAGCACTACAACGTCGCCCGCTCGGTGCAGGCCACGCTGCAGCGCTACAAGGAGTTGCGCGACATCATCGCCATTCTCGGGATGGACGAACTCTCGCCGGAAGACAAGCTGGCCGTGGCCCGTGCCCGGAAGATCCAGCGCTTCCTGTCGCAGCCGTTCCACGTCGCCGAAGTGTTCACCGGTTCGCCCGGCAAGTACGTGCCGCTCAAGGACACCATCGCCGGCTTCAAGGCGATCGTCTCGGGCGAGCTCGACCACCTGCCGGAACAGGCTTTCTACATGGTCGGCAGCATCGACGAGGCCATCGAGAAGGCCAAGACCCTGCAATAAGGACACACGATGGCAATGACCATTCACGTCGACGTCGTTAGCGCCGAGACCTCGATTTACTCTGGCCTCGCCGAGATGGTGATCGCCCCAGGCGAGGGTGGCGAGTTGGGTGTGATGCCCGGCCACACGCCGCTCATCACCACCATCAAGCCGGGCGCTTTGCGTTTGAAAGTGCCCGATCAGACGGAAGATGAACTGGTGTTCGTGTCGGGTGGGGTACTCGAGGTCCAGCCAGGGCTGGTCACGGTACTGGCCGACACCGCTATCCGCGCTCACGACCTCGACGAGGCCAAGGCCTTGGAGGCCAAGCAGCGGGCGGAAGAGGCGATGATCAACCGGGGCGAAGACTTTAATTACGCCACCGCGTCTGCCGAACTCGCCGAAGCTATGGGCCAACTGGCGGCGATCACCAAGCTGCGCCAGCAGATGAAGGGCGGCCGCGGCTGAGCAAGCTGGTGAGGATCCCCCTCAATGACGGGCGGCCCGGTGGTCGCCCGTTGCTTTTGCAGACGCCGGCGGTGGTGTGGCCCCTGGGTATACTCCGCGCATGACACCGAGGTTAAACATCGTCGTCTTGGCGGCTGGTCGTGGAACCCGCATGCGCTCGGAACGCCCCAAGGTGCTTCACCATCTCGGTGGTGTGCCCATGGTTCAGCATGTGCTCGATACGGCAGAGCAATTGGGCGCGAACACGGTCTGTGTGGTTTACGGCCATGGTGGTGACGCGGTGCCGCGTGCAGTCGCCGGTCGCGGTGTGAAGTTTGTTTTGCAAGAGCCGCAACTTGGTACCGGCCATGCGGTGATGCAGGCCATGTCGGCCATCGATGCGCAAGCGCCGACCCTGGTTCTGTACGGTGACGTACCCTTGGTGCGAGCTGAGACCTTGCATCCGCTGGTCGAGGCAGCACGTGCAGGGGCATTGGCGGTGCTGACGGTGCGCTTGCCGGACCCCACCGGCTACGGGCGAATCGTGCGGCAGGCCGACAGGGTATGCCGCATCGTCGAACAGCGCGACGCCTCTCCCGCCGAACTCGCAATCGACGAGGTCAATACCGGCATGATGGCCGTTCCGGCCGGACGCTTGGCGGAATGGTTGGCGCGGTTGAACTGTGCGAATGCACAAGGCGAATACTACTTGACCGATTTGGTTGGTCTGGCGGTTGCCGACAACATCCCGGTGCAGGCTTGTCTGGCAGACGATGCAGACGAGGTTTCTGGAATCAACAGCCCGGCCCAGCTAGCGGCTTTGGAGCGGGTGTTGCAAGCACGCCGAGCGACCGCCCTGATGGAAGCTGGGGTCATACTGGCCGACCCGGCGCGCATCGACATTCGCGGGCAGCTGCATTGTGGCCGCGATGTGCGTATCGATGTCGGTTGCATCTTCGAAGGGACTGTCGAGCTCGCGGATGGCGTTCAGATTGGTCCCTACTGTGTCTTGCGCGACACCCGTGTTGCCGCGAGTGTCCGTATCGAAGCCTTCACCTGGAGCGATCGGGCTCACATCGGTGAGGGGGCAGTCGTCGGGCCATATGCTCGTCTGCGGCCGGATACCGAGCTGGCTGCCGGGACGCATGTCGGAAATTTCGTCGAGCTGAAGAATGCCCAGGTGGGTACTGGCAGCAAGATCAACCACCTGAGTTATGTTGGGGACGCTACGGTCGGGTCTCAGGTCAACATTGGCGCCGGCACCATCACTTGCAATTACGACGGCGTACACAAGTACCGAACGGTGATTGGAGATGGCGCATTTATTGGTTCCGATACCCAGTTGATTGCGCCGGTCACGGTCGGTGCGAATGCCACTATCGGTGCTGGCTCGACCATCACCCGCGATGCCCCGTCGGATGCTCTGACCGTGTCGCGCAGTAAGCAATACAGCGTGAGCGGCTGGAAGCGCCCCACGAAGGACACCTAACCGATGTGTGGAATCGTTGGGGCGGTCGGCGGTGGCGCAGTCGCAAAGGTGTTGGTCCAGGGTCTTGAGAGGCTCGAGTATCGGGGTTATGACTCGTGTGGCGTGGCGGTGATTCAAGACGGTCGGCTGCGCCGCGCGCGGAGCACCGCCCGTGTCGCTGAACTTGCCCGCGCTGTGTCCGAGGACCAGCTCGACGGCTCACTGGGCGTTGCCCACACGCGTTGGGCAACGCATGGTGCGCCGGCGGTTCGCAACGCCCATCCGCATTTTTCGGGGCAGCAGATCGCTGTCGTGCACAACGGCATCATTGAAAATCACGACGCTTTGCGCGATGACCTGTTGGGGCAGGGCTATGCGTTTGAGAGCCAGACTGACACCGAAGTCATCGCCCACCTGGTGCACTCGCTATATCGCGGCGACATCCTACAAGCAGTACGCGAGGCACTGCCGCGACTACAGGGTGCTTATGCGCTGGCAGTCATTTGTCGCGAGGAGCCAGAACGGCTGATCGGTGCGCGTGATGGCAGTCCGCTGGTGTTGGGCGTGTCCGCGCATGCACGCTACCTGGCGTCGGATGCGATGGCGTTGGCTGGCGTCACCGACCACATCGCGCACCTCGAGGACGGTGATTTGGTCGACCTGCACGCCGACACGCACACCGTGTACAGCCGAGATGCCGGCTATACCGTACCGGTCAAGCGGGCAGTGCTGGTGGTCGAGGCGCACACAGCGGCGGCCGAGCTCGGACCCTACCGGCACTTTATGCAGAAGGAGATCTTCGAGCAGCCAAGGGCGATCGCCGACACCTTGGATGCCGTCGATCGCATCGGTCCCGAGGTCTTCGGGGATGAAGCCGGCTTGCTGGTCGGCATCGACCGCATCTTGGTACTAGCCTGTGGCACCAGCTACTACGCGGGTTTGGTGGCGCGCGACTGGCTGGAGTCGATCGCTGGAGTCCCGACCACCGTTGAGGTCGCAAGCGAATACCGGTATCGCGACAGCGTGCCAGATCCGAGGCAGTTGGTGCTGACCATCAGCCAGTCTGGCGAGACTGCTGATACCCTCGCCGCACTCAAGCACGCCGTAGCATTGGGCAATGCGGCGACCCTGACCATCTGCAATGTAGCCACTAGCGCCATGGTGCGAGCTTGTCGGCTAGCGTTCATCACCCGTGCCGGTGCAGAGGTCGGGGTGGCCTCCACCAAAGCCTTTAGCACGCAGTTGGTCGCCCTTTACCTGCTGACTCTTGTACTGGCGCGTCAGCGGGGCCGGCTTGACGATGGCGCGGCATCGCGGGCGCTGGACCAACTTCGCCATCTTCCCGCTGCAGTGCGCGCCGTGCTGGCGTTGGAGCCACAGATCATTGGCTGGGCGGACCAGTTCCGGTGTCGTCGCCACGCCCTCTTCTTGGGCCGTGGCCGGCATTATCCGATCGCGCTAGAGGGTGCTTTAAAGCTCAAGGAGATCAGCTACATCCATGCCGAAGCCTATCCCGCAGGAGAGCTCAAGCACGGACCGCTGGCGCTGGTCGATGGCGAGATGCCGGTGGTGGTGGTTGCCCCCAATGACGAACTGCTAGAGAAGCTGAAAAGCAATATGCAGGAAGTTCGGGCGCGGGGCGGGGCCTTGTACGTGTTCGCGGATGGGGATAGTCAGATACGTGCGGCCGATAGCGTGCAGGTCATTCGTCTACCGGAGCACTACGGTGCGCTGTCACCGATCTTGCATGTCATCCCGCTGCAGTTGTTGGCTTATCACACAGCGTGCGCCCTGGGTACCGACGTCGACAAGCCACGCAACCTGGCGAAGAGCGTGACCGTCGAGTAGACGCCTAGAGCTTGGTCTGAGTCGCGCCAGCATTGACCGGGCCAGCCGGATTCGGGGCGCAGTCACCCGGGGCCGGAACAGTGACCGCCGCGACATCGGTCTGTTCGGACCTCTGCCCACCTTCGATCTGGAACAGTCGTCCCTGTACATTTGCGCCCTGATGGATCTCTAGGCGTCCGTAATTGATGTCGCCGGTGACCCAAGCGCCGCTGCGCACTTCGACGTAGTCACCGGCCACCGTTCCGCGGACTTTTCCCAATACGACCACAGCTTGAGCACTGACATTGCCATCGATCATGGCTTCGGGGCCAATCACCAGGCTGCAATTCTTTTGTCCGGTGCCGATCAGCGAGCCGCAAAGTTTGCCGTCGAAGCGGACGCTTTTCTCGAACCGCACCACTAGTCCGAGCGTGTGGTCGTTCTCGATACTGACGCTCTGGTCGACCAGGGTGTTGAGTGCGCCCTGTTCGACACGGGCATTCTTCTTCCGGGTGAAAAGCATCATGGTCTCTCTCCGCTAACGGGGACGATGGCCGCTTCAGCCAGCGCAGGTTTTCCATGCGGCCGCACGACAACCAGAACATGCGACGCGGCCGAGGTCAACGCACCTTGAAACGTCTCGGCGACCTTTGGGGCAGCAACATCGCGCTTGGCCACTTGGCCGACCGGCAGGGTGTGGGTTGGAGGTTGGATGCCGCTTGGCCCCGGGTCAGGCAAGTCAATCGCCGCCACCTCGATGCTTAACCTGCCCGGGGCAGCTCCCTCGGGGGTTCGCACCAAAATCTCGTAGGCGATGTCGCGGCCTTTGCGCCGTGCTACAACTTGGCGCAAGCGCTGACCCGGTTGATCGTCGCGGACGATACGTTCGGCATCGACCAGTCGCTCGGCCAGCGAATGACGCTCGCTTTCCACTTGCGCCAGTCGCTGTTTCAGTTCCTCGTGCGTCGTCAGGTTGACGCTTTGTGTGAACTGGCGGAAAGCCAAGGTCGACACCAGTTGCCGCCACCACACTTCGTTGGGTAGATCGCTTCGGCCATTGGGGCGTGGCCACAACAGGAGGCCAAGAACCAAGATGCTCGCCAGGGCCGCGGCTGCCCATCGCCAGGCGTGTAGGTGACGACGCGGGGTGACGATCAGCGGGCCGTCGACCAGCGGGTTTTTACGTGGCCGCAGCATGCAGTAGTGGGCTGGACCGTCCTGGTTGCAGGAACGGCCAAGGGTTGACGGCTCGTCCGTCAAGCTCGAGTTCGAAGTGCAGATGAGGACCCGTCGAGCGTCCTGTTGAGCCAACGCGCCCGATGCGGGTGCCGGCGGGGATGGCCATGCCGGTGGTCACCTCGATGCCCTCGAGGTGAGCGTAACGCGACACGACCCCCCCCTCATGCGCAATCGCCACAAGTTTTCCGTAGGCTTCGGCCGGACCGATGAAACTCACCACCCCGCTGGCGACCGCCAGCACTGGGGTGCCAGCCGGGGCCGACAGATCGACCCCGCGGTGGAAGGCACGGCGACCATGCACTGGGTGCGAACGCCAGCCAAAGCCAGAAGAGAACTTGCCTTCGACCGGCGTCACCAAGGTGTGTCGCAATGCCGAACGCACAGCACCTTCGCGCTGGATAAACTGGATCTCGATGGCGGCCTGCAAACGATTGGCGCGATCCTCGAGCAGCCCCAGTGCGCGCTGCGTATCGTCGCCCTGCAGGGCGCCATCGGGGGACGATAGCGCGGCTCCTGGGCGGAGGCTTTGGCGCTGCAAGCCCTCATCGGGCTCGCGCTGGCTGCTGACCTCGAGTGCCGCCTCCATGCTGTCGAGGCGCGCGCGGATCTCGCCGATCTTGCCGGCAACAACGTTGGTCTGGGTGTCGGCCCAAAGATCGAGCAGCCGTCTGACGATACCGTCCTGGGGTTTGGCGGTGAACGCCGCGTACAGCGGGCCTGCGGTGAGCAGGGTGGTGATCACGATCAGGGCGACCAGCAGCTGCCAGGCCTTGATCGTCAGCGACAGGGGCCGGCGCCCCGGGTGGGTGACCAGAATGATCTGCATAAAGACGGCGGCGCATCGTTCGATGCCACCGCGGCAGTCGCGGGATGAGATAGTAACACGGGGTTTTAGACTGTCTTTTGCGGGCTTTTTGTCCAATTGTTTGCATAAAAGTGGGGCGCCACAGGGGCGCCCCGAAGCACTACCGAGGAAAGCTCAAAAGTCGTAACGCAGGCCAACATGGACCAAGCGAGGCATGCCGACCAAGATGCCGCGTGTGCGGTCGACGATGTAATCCCGGTCGAAAAGGTTCTTGGCTGTGACGAACAGGGTGGCGCCCTTGGGTGCCAGCTGATAAGAGGCGGTGGCGTTGACGATGCTGTAACTGTCGATCAACCCGGTCTGTCCATTGGCTGAGGGTGTGCGCGTTTGGTCGAAGTCGGAGAACTGATCACCAACATGCTGCACCTCGACTTCGCTGCGAAAGCCCCCGGTTCGGTAGCCGACAGCGGCGGTCGCTGTATGGCGTGGGGCATAGGGCAGCCGGTTACCAGAGGCGCCGCGGGTGTCCAGCGGATTCGCCACCGAGACGAACGGGCTGTCTTGCTCGGCGGTTGGCAGCCAGGTGTAGGCCAGTCGACCAAAAAACCCGCCCCCCAGCTCTGCGCGGCCAGACAGTTCGACGCCTTCGAAGAGGGCTTTACCCTCGGACAGCGGCGTACTCCCCCCGGCGATACTCCCCACAGCGACCAGGTTCTTGAAATCGTTGCGGAAGTACGCAAGCTGCACGGCGGTGTCGGCAAGCGGCCGGCCGCGCAGGCCCAACTCGAAGTTGGTCGAGCGCTCGGGGCGGACATCGGTGACGGTACCGCTACCGCCAATCAAGTCTTCGACACGTGGCGGTGCAAAGCCTTCGTAGAGGCTGGTAAATACGGTCCAGTCGGCGGTGGGGTTCCAAGTGGCGCCGATACCGGGACTGGTCTCGGTGACCTTCGCTGAACCCGGCGCACTGTTTGCCAGCAGGTTGGTCCGTCGCGAATCGATCGACTCGTAGCGAACGATCGGTGTGACGGTGACGCTGCCCAGGTCGAAGCGCTGGGCAAGGAAACCAGAGTAGGCATCGACTTTTCTCTGGTTGTCTTCCACGCGCGCGAGATTGGTGGCTGCGGCGAAGGTCGGGGCGTTAGCATTCAATTGCACACGGTCCTGTTCCTCGAAGTGCGCCTTGACGCCCATCTGAAACTCGCCGAAGCGGTTGGCGACGAGCAATCGCGGCTCGACGCCATAGGTGTTGTAGTCACGCAGACGCCCCTGCGAGCAATTGAACTGGGTCGAAGGGTCGACGCCTCGACCGGCTAGTCGGTGAGCGGTGAAGCTGGCGGACACACCGTCTATGGTGACGATCGCGTTGCAGCCCGCATGCATGCCATCGGTGCTGTTACTCGACTGACGAACCCAATCGCGGGTGAAGTACGAGTAGTAAAGGTTGGTGGTCAGCAGAACTCCGCTGGAGATTTCGATTTCGTGGGTGGCGGACAGACCGAAGCGCTCGGTGTTGAAGGTATCGTTCTTGAAAGGGTTGTAACGAGGTCCAAAGTTGCGGAACTCGGCGAGCGTGAGGCCCGAATAAGTAAGTTGCGAGTCCTCTTGGTAGTAGTTGGCGCGCAAGGTCAGGGCCTGCCGGTCGCTTAGCTGACCGACCCATTTCAGATTGAGGTCGTCAATCTCATGGTGTTGGTTGCGTCGGGCACCGTCGCCCTCTTTCCGGGTGTAATCCAGTAGAAAGCCCGCACCACCGATGCGAATCTTGCCATTGCGATAGTCGCGGTTGCCCAACGAGCCTTGGATATGTCCGCCGAATTCGCGCGGCGGATTGGGGGTGATGTAGTTGATCACGCCACCGATGGTCTGTGGCCCAAACTGCAAAGCATTGGCGCCCTTGAGCACCTCGATGCTGTCGAAGCGGTCGATCGCTGGGTGGTAATAGCTGGCGTTATCGCCATAGGGCGCATAAGCCAAGGGAATGCCGTCTTCCAGCAGGGTCACCTTGGTTGCGCGCGTCGGGTTCAGGCCGCGGATGCCGATATTCGGCCGCAGGCCAAAGCCCTCTTCATCGCGCACATTGATGCCGGGGACGCGTCGCAGGGCTTCGTTGATGGTGAAGACCTTGGAGTCCCGCAACTCTTCGGCGGTGATCGTGCTGGCGCTGCCACCCAGCAGCGGCAGGTTCTGCTCCGCGCCGATCACGTCTATGCGCGGCGCCTGATTGACGGCGATCGTCAGCGGTTCGGCCTGCACTGAACCAACAGCCAATAACATCGCAACCACAGGCCTCAACGCGGGACCCGGTTCGGAAAGGTGTTTGAACATGTGATTAATTCCCTGAATCGCAGCAGCGAGCGCCACTCTTTGCGCCCCCGCCGTTGTCACATACGAGAATCATTATCGATTGCAACCACACTCTTGTCAATAACAAGAATCGTTGTTATTTATCCGGACCATTACCGTTTTCATTGACTCACCCAAGTGTTTGCCGCTCGGGTCTTGACAAGTGATTTAAGATTTCTCCATGTCGCTTCGCCGGATCAGTCTCTTTGCCCTCGCGGCTGCCTTCCTGTTGTTGCAGGACGCGGCGTTCCGCCATGTGCTCTCGCACCTCGGGCTAAGCGAAGAACGTATCGCCTGGGCCACTGACAACGCCCATCCTGACGACCAGCAAGAGCTGCCTGGGGCCTGCGATGCCCCTGTGCTACACGCGGTTGTCGATGGTTCGCCCCTGGCGCAGACGCCGGCGGTCGTGCCACCGGCGTCGCCGCCCGTACGGCATCTGGCAGCGAACCATCCGCGCGCCAGCCAGCCAGCACCCTCTGCCTGTAGCCGAGGCCCCCCGACCATTTCCCTCGCTTGAAGACGCGCGGCCATTCGTGGCCGCTTCTGTACTGTCGCCGCAAGGCGATCGGAGGGAAACATGCGAAAGACCATTCTGGCCGGCCTGGTCGCCGGCCTGCCGGGCGTTATTGCAACGAACGCGCCGGCTCACGAAATCACTCAGCAGGCCAAGCCGGTCGACGTGACCGCTCTACCTTTCATCGGACACGACGAGTTGCGAGCCGCACAGCCCGTATCGGTGCTGTTCGGCGACCGCCTAGATGAGGTGCGCCACCAGACTCTTGGCGATGCCTTGGCCAATCTCCCCGGGGTGCAATCATCTGGCTTCGGACCGGGATCGACCCGTCCGATCATCCGCGGCCTCGATGCTGGCCGCGTGCGTGTGCTTGATGGCGGGCTCGATGCGCTCGATGTATCGACATTCAGCCCGGACCACGCCGTCACCACCGACAACGTCTTTGCCCAGCAGATCGAAGTGATTCGCGGGCCGGCGTCGGTGCTCTACGGTGGCGCAGCGATCGGTGGCGTGGTCAATGTGGTCAGCAACCGACTGCCCCGCGAAGCCATGGATGGCATCCATGGACGTCTGGTCAGCCGTTTCGATTCAGCCACCAGTGGCTGGTTGGGCGGCCTTCAGGTCGATGGTGGTGATGGTCGCATGGCCTACAACGTTCAGCTGTCGGGCCAGCGCGCTGGTGATGTGCGCGTGCCCGGCGCTGTTTTGGCTGAAGATCCGGCCTTTGCGCGGAATCGGGTGCCAGGGAGCTTCAGCGACAGCAACGAGGGCTCGCTGGGGACGTCGTTCACTGGCGACGACGGCTACATTGGTTTTGCCATCAGCCGTACCGAGCGCGACTACGGGGCACCGACACTGCACCTCGCGGACGGCGAGCTCCCTGTTCGCATCGATCTGCAACGCAACCGCTACGAGACCGCCGGCGAATGGAGACCGGGCGGTCAGGTCGAGCGCATCCGCTTTTCGGCCGCCCACGCCGACTACACTCACAACGAGCTTGAACGCGAGGGCAGAGGTCTGCCATTCGAGGTCGCGACCCGCTTTCGCAGTCGCGGCCAAGAGGCACGGGTGGAATTGACGCTGGCCGACCTGGCCGGCTGGCGCACCGCGTTGGGGCTGAATGGCAACCGACGCGAAGTCTCCACGGGTGGCGAGGAAGGTCTGTTGAATCAGACCGGCGCAGTCGATTCGACCGGCCGCGGCGTGTTCGCCGTCGCCGAGCGGGATATCGGTGCGCTGCACTTCGAGCTGGGTGGGCGCATCGATCGTGAGTCACGCGACCCGGCTACGGGCCGCAGCCGCGACTTCACCCCGACCACCCTGTCGGCCGCTGGACAGTGGAGCTTTACGCCTGGCTATGGCCTAGGCTTGAGCTTGAGTCGTGCGCAGCGTGCGCCCGGTGTCGAGGAGCTGTACTCGAACGGCGAGCACCACGCGACCGGCACCTTCGATGTTGGTAACGAGAACCTGCGCAAAGAGACCGCCTACAACATCGACCTCAGCCTGCGCAAGACCGAGGGCCCGCTGCGCTGGAAGGCATCGGTTTACCGTACCCGCTTCAATGGCTTCATCTACGGGGCCTTGGGCGGGCCGGTAGAACATGATGAGGACCACGGCGGGGATCACGACGAAGCCCATGGCGATGAACATCACCACGGCGAGTTCATCCTGCAGACCTTTAGCCAGAACAACGCTACGTTCCATGGTGTCGAGCTCGAAGGGAGTTATCAGCTCAGCGAGCAATGGACGGTCGGTGCTTTCCTCGACCGCACCCACGCGAGCATCGACAACTTCGGGCCAGCGCCGCGAATCCCCCCGCTACGGGTGGGTGGAACAGTGGCCTGGAATAGCGGCAACTGGCGCGCCGATGCGCGCCTGACGGTCGCCGACCGCGTCGACCGCTTGGCTGTGAACGAGACGCTGACCAGTGGCTACACGCGCCTCGACGCCGGGGTCGGCTACCGCACTCTGGTGCTTGGCCAGGCGGCGCAGTTCACCCTGCGTGGCATCAACCTGCTGGACGAGGACATCCGCCTGCACACCAGCTTTTTGAAGGATGGGTTCCCGCTTGCCGGCCGCAGCGTCCTGGTCGGTGTGAACCTCGATTTCTAGCGCTGCAGATCGATCCGATAGAGCACGGTGGCGCCCAGCAGATTGGGCGCTACCATCACCGGCCGGTTGGCGGTCAGCACCAGCCGCTCGATGATGCGCACCCCGTGCTGCTCGCAGAACAGTTCAAAGTCTCGCAGCGTGCAGAGATGGATGTTCGGTGTGTCGAACCACTGGTAAGGGAGATCGTCCGACACCGGCATGCGTCCCAGCAGCACCTGCAAGCGGTGGCGCCAGTAGCCGAAATTGGGGAAGCTGACGATGCCCTCACGACCGACGCGCAGCATCTCGCGCACGATGCGTTCGGTGTTGTGCATGGCCTGGAGCGTGTGCGACAGAATCACATAGTCGAAGGCCTGGTCGCCAAAACCCGACAGGCCGCGCTCGAGGTCGCTCTGGATGACATTGATGCCATTCCCGATGGCGCGCGACACGCTGTCGATGTCGATCTCGATGCCGTAGCCCTCGACGCGCCGCAGGCGTTCGAGCTGCCCGAGCAGGAAGCCGTCGCCGCAGCCGAGGTCGAGCACGCGGCTGCCGTGCGTCACCCAGCGTCCGATGGCCTCGAAATCGGCGCGTTGGCGCAGGTCGTTGCGGCTCATGCCACCTCCCCTGCGATGCGCTCGAAATAGGCCCGCATCACAGCGTGGTAGTGCGGGTCGGTCATCAGGAAGGCGTCGTGGCCGTTGGGCGAGTCGATCTCGGCATAGGCGACGCGCTGCCGCGCCTCGAGCAGGGCATCGACGATCTCGCGCGAGCGTTTCGGCGAGAAACGCCAGTCTGACGTGAAGCTGACTACCAGAAACGCCGCTTCGGCGCGCGCCAGCGCCGCGGCCAGATCGCCGCCGGTCTCGCGCGCCGGATCGAAGTAGTCCAGCGCTTTGGTCATGATCAGGTAGGTGTTGGCGTCGAAATAGCCCGCGAACTTGTCGCCCTGGTAACGCAGGTAGCTTTCGATCTCGAACTCGACGTCAAACCCGAATTTCAGGTTGTCGCCGCGCAGCACCCGGCCGAATTTCTCGGCCATCACATCGTCCGACAGGTAGGTGATGTGCCCGAGCATGCGTGCCAGTCGCAGGCCGCGGGTCGGTACTACACCATGGGCGTAGTAGTGCCCGCCGTGGAAGTCCGGGTCGGTCAGGATGGCCTGTCGAGCGACATCGTTGAAGGCGATGTTCTGCGCTGTCAGGTAGGGGGCGGCTGCCACCACCACTGCATGGCGTACGCGGTCCGGGTAGGTGATCGACCAGCGTAATGCCTGCATACCGCCCAGACTGCCGCCGACCACCGCTGCCCAGGTCTGGATGCCTAGCCGGTCGGCCAGCCGCGCCTGGGCATGCACCCAGTCGATCACCGCGACCAGCGGGAAGTCCGCGCCCCACGGTTTGCCGGTCTTCGGGTTGCTGCTTGACGGGCCGGTGGAGCCGTGGCAACCGCCCAGATTGTTCACGCCGACGACAAAGAAGCGATCGGTATCGATCGGCTTGCCGGGGCCGACCATGTTGTCCCACCAGCCCTGCGATTTAGGATCGTCGGCGCTGGCCAGACCCGCCACGTGGTGGTTCCCCGACAGGGCGTGGCAGACGAGGATGGCGTTGCTGCGCTCGGTATTGAGCGTGCCGTACGTCTCGTAGACCAGCTCGTAAGCATCGATGACGGCCCCGCTGCGCAGGGTGAGCGGCGCATCGAAGCGGGCAGTGTGGGGCGTGACCACGCCCAGCGAGCGGGCTGTAGTCACAGTCGGGCGGAGAGACGCGTCATGGTCGGGCGATTATATGCCGGCTCAGGCGTTGAGCCGCTCGAGCATGGCCCGCGCCTTGTCTGGGTCGTGTGTATTGACAATGCGCCTTGCCAGTATCTCGGCTTCGCGTAGGTCGGTCTGCAGCACGCGCTGTTTTACCTCCGGCACATTCGCGGGGTGCATCGAGAATTCGCGCAGCCCCAGCCCGAGCAGCAGCCGTGTCAGGCGCATTTCGCCGGCCATCTCGCCACAGACAGCCACCGGTTTACCGGCGCGCTCGCCGATCTTCAGCACACTGGCGAGCAGCTGCAGAATCGCCGGGTGTAGCGGGTCGTACAGGTGCGATACGGCACCGTCGTTGCGGTCGATGGCCAACGTGTACTGGATCAGGTCGTTGGTGCCAACCGACACGAAATCGAGCGCGTCGAGGAAAGGCTTGAGCATGATCGCGGTGGCCGGCACTTCGACCATGCCGCCGATCGGCATCGATTCAGGGAAGGCGATGCCGTCACGCCGCAGACTGTTGCGCGCGTCTTCGACGGCGTGCAATGCCTGGCGTAGTTCGGTGATGCTCGACAGCATGGGGATCAGTAGCCGCACGTCGCCAAACTGGCCAGCGCGCAGGATGGCGCGCAGCTGGGTGCGGAACAGCTGTGGCTCGGCCAGGCACAGGCGGATCGCGCGAAGGCCCAGGGCCGGGTTGTCACCCTGATGGGTCAGGCCGGTCAGTTGCTTGTCGGCGCCGAGGTCGAGCGTTCGGATGATCACCGGCAAGCCGCGCATCTCCTCGGCAACGGCGCGATAGGCCTCGAACTGCTCATCTTCGTCTGGCAAGCCATTGCGGTCGAGGAAGAGGAACTCGCTGCGGAACAGACCGATCCCCGTAGCTCCGCTAGCCTGTACCTGCTCCATGTCGCCGGGGAGTTCGATGTTTGCGTGCAGTTCGATTGGTGTGCCATCGAAGGTCTTGGCTGGCGAGCTGCGCAGACGCGCAAGTTTGCGCCGCTCGATCTGCAGGGCACTGGCGCGCAGGCGGTATTCGGCCAGCACCTCTTTGTCCGGGTTGACGATGACCACGCCGCCGCCGCCATCGACCACCAGCAGGTCGCGGTCGCGGATCAGCTCGCGGGCATGCCGCAAGGACACCACCGCCGGCACGTTCAGGCTGCGCGCCAGGATCGCCGTGTGTGAGGTCACGCCACCAAGGTCGGTGAGGAAGGCCTCGAAACGGTTCTGCTTGAAATGCACGACATCGGCCGGTGACAGGTCGTGGGCGACCAACACCGACTCGGCATGTTTGCGCGGTGCGGCGTTGCTGTGGCCGAGCAGTTCCTTCAAGACCCGTTCGACCACTTGCTCGATATCGGCACTGCGCTCGCGCAAATAGCTGTCCTCGACGGCCTGGAATTCGGCGACCAGTGCGTCCATCTGTTGTTTCAGCGCCCACTCGGCATTGCACAGTTGCGAGCGGATGCGCTCCCGCGGGGCATCGGCCAGCGTCGGGTCGTTCAGGATCATCAGGTGCAGATGCAGGAAGGCGGCGAATTCGGGCGGTGCGCTGGCGGGCACGCGCCCCGCGAGGGCTTGCAGCTCGTCGCGGGTGGCTTGCATGGCGGCGTCGAAGCGTGCGACTTCGCTGTCGAGCTTACTCTTTGCGACAGCGTAATGCGGTACCTCGAGCGCAGCGTGCGCCATCAGCTGAGCATGGCCGATGGCAATGCCGGAAGAGACGCCGATCCCATGTAACACGAAGCTCATGCGGCGACTATACGGCAAGCCGGCAGCGCCTTGTCGTGACCGCCTTGTCGTGCCAAGTGGGGCTCGGCTAGCATGCCCGCTCCTTGTGCCTGGTGCGCCCATGTCCTGCGTTGCGGTATTCAATCAGAAGGGCGGTGTAGCCAAGACCACGACCACCCTCAATCTCGCCTCGGCGCTGGCGCGTGCCAGCCGCCCGCCCCTGCTGCTTGACATGGACCCGCAAGCGCACCTGACGCTGGCCGCAACTGCTGGTCAGCCGCCGCTCGATTCGGCGCGGACCTTGGTCGGGTTCTTTCGTGATCAGGCGACGCTGGCCGAGCTGATCATCGAAACGCGATCGGGCGGCCGGCTGGTGGCGGCGCACGCCGAGTTGGCGAAGATCGAGTCGCTCTACGGCAGCAACCCGCAGGCGACGTTGGCGCTAAAGAAAGGCCTGCAGACCCTGGCCTGGCCTGGCCCGGTGCTCATCGATTGCTGCCCGGCATTGGGGGTGCTGTCGCTCAATGCCCTAATCGCTGCCGATCGCGTGCTGGTGCCGGTATCGGCCGATTACCTGTCGCTACAGTCGGTGATCCGCCTGGATGCTGCGCTGACGGCACTCGAGAAGGCGCTCAGCAGGCCCGTCGAGAAGCGCATCGTCATCACCCGCTACGACCGCCGTCGGAAGCTCGCGCGCCAGGTCGAGCAGGCGCTGCTCGATCGCTATGGCGACCTGGTTTGCCAGACGCGCATCCGCGAATGCGTGGCGCTGGCCGAGAGCCCAGCGCTTGGGCGCGATATTTTCGCCCACCAACGCAAAGGGGTCGGTGCCGCCGACTACGGAGCACTCGCCTACGAGCTGTGGAAAAGCCGCTTCTTCGGCTGAAACGGGGCTCGGGCGGTTATCTTTTGCCGGCGCTTTCGACCACGCTCTAGGCCGGCTCTAGTTTGGCGTACTCCAGCGCGAGCCACTTCTGGCCGCCCTCGCGGAAGTGCACCTGCACCCGCGCATCGGCGCCGCGGCCTTCGGTGCCGATCACCACACCCGCGCCGAACTTGGCGTGCTTCACGTTCTGGCCGATGTGGAAGCCGGTCGCGTTGTCGACGCCGGCCGGGCTGAAAGACGGCCGCTGCACCGCCATCTTGCGGGCGTTGATCGGCGCCAGCAGCTGTTCCGGGATCTCCTCGAGGAAGCGCGAGGCGATGTTGTAGCGGGTCTGGCCGTGCAGCTGGCGCGACTCGGTATAGCTCAGGGTGAGCTTGCGGCGGGCGCGGGTGATGGCCACATACATGAGCCGCCGTTCCTCCTCGAGCCCGTCCTCGGTGTTGAACGACTGCTCGTGGGGGAAGAGGCCCTCCTCCAGCCCGGTCATGAACACGGCGTTGAACTCGAGGCCCTTGGCCGAGTGCACCGTCATCAGCTGCAGCGCCTCGGCGCCCTCGCCGGACTGGTGCTCGCCGGCCTCCAGCGATGCATGGGCGAGGAAGGCGGCGAGATCGTTGGCCTCGCCGTCGTTGGCGAACTGTTTGGCGGCCGAGACCAGTTCGTCGAGGTTCTCGACGCGGTCGGCGCCGTCCTTGTCGGCGCGGTAATGCGCCTTCAGGCCGCTGGCTTCGATGACGTGGTCGACCGCCTCGTGCAGCGGCAGGTCGCGCAGCTTCTCGCCAAGCACATCGACCAGCGCGACGAAACTGGTGAGCGCGGCACCGCCGCGTCCGCTGCCGGCGGATTCGCGGGCAGTCTGCAGCAGCGGCCGGCCATGCGCCGCCTCGGCCAGCGTCTCGAGGCTGCGGGCGCCGATGCCGCGCGGCGGGAAGTTGACGATGCGCAGGAAGGCGCCGTCGTCCTCAGGCTGCGCGGCGACGCGCAGGTAGGCCAGCGCGTGCTTGATCTCGGCGCGCTCGAAGAAGCGCAACCCGCCATAGACGCGGTAGGGCATGCCGGCGTTGAACAGGGCCGACTCGATGACGCGCGACTGCGCATTGCTGCGGTAGAGCACGGCGACGTCGTTCAGCGGCACGCCCTCGCGCTGCAGCGCGCGCGCCTCCTCCACCACGAAAGCGGCCTCGTCCAGATCGGACGGTGCGCGGTAGACGCGGATGCGCTCGCCGGCGCCGGCGTCGGTCCACAGGTTCTTGCCGAGCCGGCCGCGGTTGTTGGCGATCAGCGCGTTGGCGGCTTCCAAGATGTTCCCCTGGCTGCGGTAGTTCTGTTCCAGCCTGATGACCGTGTCTCCAAAGTCGCGCTGGAACTCGCGCATGTTGCCCACGTCGGCACCGCGGAAGGCGTAGATCGACTGGTCGTCGTCGCCCACCGCGAGCACCTTCGCACCAGGGCCGGTGAGCAGTTGCAGCCACTGGTACTGCAGGCGGTTGGTGTCCTGGAACTCGTCGACCAAGATGTGCGCGAAACGCGACTGGTAGTGCTCGCGCAGGGCGGCGTTGCGGCCGAGCAGTTCGCAGGTGCGCAGCAGCAGTTCGGCAAAGTCGGCCACGCCCTCCTTCTGGCACTGCGCGTCGTAGGTGGCGTAGATCTCGGCCATGCGCTGGGTGAAGGGGTCGTGCGCCTCGACGCGGCTGGCGCGCAGGCCGCGCTCCTTGTTGGCGTTGATGAAGTGCTGCGCCTGCTTGGGCGGGAATTTCTCGTCGTCCACGCCCATTGCCTTGATGACGCGCTTGACCACCGACAGCTGGTCGGCCGAATCGAGGATCTGGAAGGTCGAGGGTAGCTCCGCCTCGCGGTGGTGGGCGCGCAGCAGGCGGTTGCACAGGCCGTGGAAGGTGCCGACCCACATGCCGCGCGTGTTGATCGGCAGCATGGCGGAGATGCGGGTGAGCATCTCGCGCGCGGCCTTGTTGGTGAAGGTGACGGCGAGGATGCCGTGCGGGCTCGCCTTGTGCGTGGCCACCAGGAAGGCGATGCGGGTGGTGAGCACCCGCGTCTTGCCGCTGCCGGCGCCGGCCAGCACCAGGGCCGAGCTGCCATCGAGCGTCACTGCCTCGTGTTGGCGCGGGTTGAGTCCATCGAGAATAGCGCCCAGATCCATGCGTGGATTGTAGCCGGCAGAGACCCTCAGCCGCCGCGCCTTGCCCGGCGCGAGCCGGCGCGCTATGCTTTTCCGACTAAATCACTCGACTATTGGAGATGCAAACGATGTCCGCTCACGACAAGATCGATGCCACCGTCAAAGGCAACCGCGTGGTGCTGTTCATGAAGGGTACGCCGCAGTTCCCGATGTGCGGCTTCAGCGGTACCGCGGTGCAGATCCTGAAGGCTTGCGGGGTCGACAGCTTGACGACGGTGAACGTGCTGGATGACGAAGACATCCGCCAGGGCATCAAGGACTACGCCAACTGGCCGACCATCCCCCAGCTGTACGTCGATGGCGAGTTCATCGGCGGTGCCGACATCATGCGCGAGATGTACCAGTCGGGTGAGCTGCAGGCGCTGCTGGGCGCGAAGCCGGCTTAAGCCGACCGAAGTCCTCACTCGATTAGTAGTCGAGTCTCGCCCTAGCCCGCCCGATCGCCGCCCGCACCTGCTCCGGCGCCGTCCCGCCGACGTGGTTGCGCGCCGCCAGCGAGCCCTCCACGGTCAGCGCTGCGGCCACGTCCGCGCTCAGCTTCTCCGCCGCGCCCTTCACCTCGGCCATCGCCGCCTTCAACTCGTCCAGCGAGAAATCGGCCAGGTCGCAGCCGCGCTTCTCCGCCGCGCGCACCGCCAGCGCGACCGCCTCGTGCGCGTCGCGGAAAGGCAGCCCGCGCTTCACCAAATAATCCGCCAGGTCGGTCGCCGTGGCGTAACCCTGCCGCAGCGCGGCGCGCATCGCCTCCGGCTTGACGCGGATGCCGCCGACCATGTCCGTGTAGATGCGCAGCGTGTCGATCAGCGTATCGGCGGCGTCGAACAAGGGCTCCTTGTCCTCCTGGTTGTCCTTGTTGTACGCCAGCGGCTGGCCCTTCATCAGTGTCAGCAGGCTGATCAGGCTGCCGTTCACGCGGCCGGTCTTGCCGCGCACCAGCTCGGGCACGTCGGGGTTCTTCTTCTGCGGCATGATCGAGCTGCCGGTGCAGAAGCGGTCGGCCAGATCGATAAAGCCGACCCGCGGGCTCATCCACAGGATCAGCTCTTCCGAGAGGCGCGACAGGTGCGTCATGGCGATCGCCGCCGCCGCACAGAATTCGATGGCGAAGTCGCGGTCGCTCACCGCATCCAGCGAGTTCTCGCACACCTCGTCAAAGCCCAGATCCGCCGCCACCGAGGGCCGGTCGATCGGGTAGGTGGTGCCGGCCAGCGCCGCCGCGCCCAGCGGCAAGCGGTTGAGACGCTTGCGGCAGTCGGCCAGACGCTCGGCGTCGCGCCGCGCCATCTCCACATAGGCCAGCAGGTGGTGGCCAAAGGTCACCGGCTGCGCCACCTGTAGGTGGGTGAAGCCGGGCATGGCGGTGTCGGTGTGTTGCTCGGCCAGATCCAGCAGCGCGGTTTGGAAGCCGCGCAGCAGCGCCAAGGATTCATCGATGGCGTCGCGCAGCCACAGCCGGATGTCGGTCGCGACCTGATCGTTGCGGCTGCGGCCGGTGTGCAGGCGCTTGCCGGCGTCGCCGATCTGATCGGTGAGCCGCCGCTCGATGTTCATGTGCACGTCTTCGAGGTCGATGCGCCACTCGAATCGGCCGGCGCGGATCTCGTCGAGGATGGCGCCCATGCCGCGCTCGATGTCAGCGAGGTCTTGCTGCGAGATCACCCCGACCCGCGCCAGCATGCGCGCGTGCGCCAGCGACCCGCGGATATCCTGCTCGGCCATGCGCTGGTCGAACTGCACACTGGCAGTGTAGCGCTGCACGAGTTCGGCGACCGGTTCATTAAAGCGACCTGACCAGGCCCCTGCCTTTTTCTCTGCCATGAAAAGCCCTGCGCGACGGCGGTTTCAACGGTGGCGGCAAGTATACGCGCGGCGTTGGCTCGTCCTCGAAGTGCACCGCGTTGGTGCGTCTGACGCAGGCCAGTGCCGCTGAACCAGTACAATCATCGGCCAGAACACGAAGGACGCAACATGGCTGTTCCGCATCTGACCACTGCCCTCACTGGCCCACTGCTGGAGCTCGAGCAGCGTATCTTGGGCGCCATGCCCGACATCGAGGGCTGGTTCCGTGCCCAGTGGCAGGAGCACACGCCGCCGTTCTACGGCTCGGTCGACTTGCGCAACGCGGGCTATAAGCTGGCGCCGATCGACATGAACCTGTTCCCGGCCGGCTTCAACAACCTCAATCCGGTGTTCCGACCGCTAGCCATCCAGGCCGCCCAGGTCACCGTCGACCATTTGTGCCCGGGCATCGCTAATCTGCTGATCATCCCCGAGAACCACACCCGCAACCTCTATTACCTGCAGAACGTTGCCGCGCTGCGCGACACGCTGCGCCTGGCGGGGCTAAAGGTCCGCGTTGGCTCATTGTTGTCAGAGATCACTGCACCGACCGATATCGACCTGCCCGATGGCAACACCCTGACTCTCGAGCCGCTAGTGCGACGCGGGCGTCGCCTGGGTCTGGCCGATTTCGACCCGTGCATGGTGCTACTCAACAACGACCTCTCGGCCGGCGTCCCAGCCCCGCTGCAGGACATCGACCAGACCATCCTGCCGCCGCCGCAGGCGGGCTGGCATAGCCGTCGCAAGAGTCAGCACTTTGCGCTGTACGACCGGGTAGCGAGTGATTTTGCCCGGCTGATCGGTGTCGACCCGTGGCTTATCAACCCCTACTGGGGGGTGTGTCGGGGCATCGACTTTCAGGCCCGTGCCGGCGAGGAATGCTTGGCCGAAACAGTGCGCGAGGTGCTCGAGCAGACGCGCGCCAAGTACCGGGAACTTGGCATCGAGCAGACGCCGTTCGTGATGGTCAAGGCCGATGCCGGCACCTATGGCATGGGCGTGATGAGCGTGAAGGACCCGTCCGAGGTGGTCGGCCTCAACCGCAAGCAGCGCAACAAGATGGCGGTGGTCAAGGAGGGCATGTCCGTCTCCGACGTGCTGGTGCAGGAGGGTGTGCCAACCTTCGAGACACTGAACGATGCGGTCGCCGAGCCGGTGGTCTACATGCTCGACCGCTTCGTCGTCGGCGGCTTCTACCGCGTCCACACCGAGCGCGGCGAGGACGAGAACCTCAACGCGCCGGGCATGCATTTCGCCCCGCTTGCCTTCGAGAACTGTTGTACCGAGCCCGACGCCACCGACCCGCCCGATGCTCCGCCCAACCGCTTCTATGCCTACGGGGTGATCAGCCGCTTGGCGTTGCTAGCGGCTTCGCTGGAGATCGAGGCGCTCATCCTTCCGGCCGAAGAGCCTGAGCCGGTCTAGCGCGATGAGCGACTGGCTATTCGTCGTCGACCCACTGGCGCAGCTCAAGCCAGCCAAGGATTCATCGATCGCGCTGATGCGAGCCGCTCAGGCTGCGGGTCATGCGGTGTGGGCTTGCGAGACCTCGCAGCTGTTCAGCGACGGCAACCATGTTCTGGCGCATGCCACCCCGCTGAGCCTGTCCGACGGCCACGATTGGCGATCGCCGGGCGAGGCCCAGGCGCGTCGAGTCGAGAGCTTTGCCGCCACACTGATGCGCAAAGACCCGCCGGTCGATGCCAACTACCACACCGCGCTGCAGTTGCTGGCGCTGGCCGAGACGGGTGGCGCCCGCGTCTACAACCGCCCGGGTGCCGTCGCCAGCCACAACGAGAAGCTGGCCATCCTGCGTTTCCCAGGCCTGATCCCGCCGACCCGCGTGACCCGCTGCGCCGAGGACATCGCCGGCTTCCTCGAGGAGCATCGCGATATCATCGTCAAGCCGCTCGAGGGCATGGGCGGTTCCGGCATCTTCCGCTTGCGTGCCGGCGACCACAATCTGGGCGTGATCACCGAGACCGCCACCCACCACGGCCACCGGCACGTCATGCTGCAGCGCTATCTGCCCGAGATCGTCGAGGGCGATACGCGCGTGCTGCTGATCGACGGTGAGCCTTTTCCGTATGGCTTGGCGCGCATCCCCAAGCCTGGCGAGACGCGCGGCAATCTGGCGGCGGGCGGCCGCGGCGAGGTGCGCCCGCTGACTGCCGCGCAGCAGCGCATCGCGTCGGCGGTGTTCACCCATGCCCGCGAGCAGGGCCTGATGCTGGTCGGCCTCGACGTCATTGGCGAGCACCTGACCGAGTTCAATGTCACCAGCCCGACCTGCATGGTCGAGATCTTCCGGCATACCGGCCAGGACCCGGCGGTCCGCATGGTCGAGGCCATCGACCAAGATCAGCAAAGGCGTTACAGTCATCGTCCGGTCGTACCTGCAGCAAAGGCCCGAAGACGATGATCGGCATTCTTGTGATCGCGCACGGCAATCTGGGCAACGCCCTGCTTGAATGCGCTCGTCATGTCCTTGGCGAGTTGCCACCGCGTGTCGCTGCGGTCGAGGTCTACATGTTCGACAACGAGGACACCATGGTCACTCGCGTGCAGCCGGCCATCGAGTCGCTCGATGTCGGTCAGGGGGTCTTGGTGCTGACCGATATCTTTGGCGCGACGCCATGCAATATCGCCGCCCGGCTGATGCAGAAGGGCAAGGTCGAGGTGATCAGCGGGGTGAATGTCGCTATGCTGCTGCGCGCGATCCAGCACCGCGACATCCCTCTCGACATGGCGGTCGGCAAGGTCGTGCACGGCGCTAAAGAGAGTGTCATCCGGCTGTTGACTGATCAGTGCTATCAGGAGTGAACCGGTGCAGAAGCGCGACGTCGAGATCATCAATCGGCTGGGTCTGCATGCCCGTGCCTCGGCGAAGGTCACACAGACCGCGGCGCGCTATTCCAGCGACGTGTTCATGAGCCGCAGCGGGCGGCGTATCAATGCCAAGTCGATCATGGGCGTGATGATGCTGGCGGCCCCCCAAGGCAGCTTGGTCACGCTGGAGGTGAGCGGTCCCGACGAAGATGCCGCGATGGAGGCACTGGTGAAGCTGATCGCCGACCGTTTCGGCGAGCCCGACTAGTCAGTGTCCCTCGAATCGTCGCTCTACCGCCTGGTTTGGGCTGTGGCAGCTTTTCTTCTGGGTGCGCTGACCAGCCAGGCCTTCGCGCCGACCGGCTGGTGGTGGCTGCCGCCGTTCAGCCTCGCGCCGCTGCTGTGGCTCTGTCTGGCGGGCAACGCCGGCCCGTTAACCGCGTTCCGGTTGGCTTGGTGGTGGGGTTTTGGCCTCTTTTTTGTTGGCATCGGCTGGATCCAAGTCAGTCTGACTATCTACGGCGAACTGCCGTGGCTGCTGGGTTGGGCTGCTGTTGCGTTGCTGGCCGGTTTCTTGGCCTTGTTCCCCGCCTCGGCGTTGTGGCTCGCGGCCACACTGGTTCGACGTCAGTTACCACGGCTGCTGCTGGCGGCCCCGGCCGCTTGGGTTCTGAGCGAGTGGTTGCGTGGTTGGATCTTTACCGGCTTTCCCTGGCTAAGCCTGGGTGACTCGCAAGCGCCCGACGGCTGGCTAGCCCCATTGGCACCGGTGCTGGGGCACTTCGGTATTTCCGGGCTATTGGTTCTGGCCGCTGCCCTGCTGGCTTTGGCGCTACAGCCAGCCCCGCAGCGGCAGGCGTGGCGCCTGCTCGGTGCCTTGGCGGGATTGTTGACGCTGGGCCTGCTAGCCGCTGCGGCCGGGCGCTTCGAATGGAGTCGTCCGCTTGGCGAACCGGTCCGCGTGGCCTTGCTCCAGCCCGATACCGAGCAATCAACCAAGTGGAGCCCCGGTCGCGCCGCGAGCATCGCCGAGTCTCTGGCCGAGCAGATCGAGCTAGCGAGCGATGGTGCCGACTGGGTCATCGCTCCCGAGACCGCCATTCCGGTGTTCCTTGAAGACATGCCACCGGGCATGCTGGAAGGATTGCGCCAGCCAGTGTTGGGCCGCGGTGCCGAGCTGCTGGTCGGTTTGCCGACCGGCGTACGACACGGCTACTACAACTCGGTGGTATCACTGGGCAGCACAGCGAATATGCCGTACCACAAGCATCACTTGGTGCCGTTTGGCGAGTTTGTCCCTTACGGCTTCCGCTGGTTTGTCGATGCAGTAGCAATCCCGATGGCCGACTTTAGCCGCGGCGGAGCCGACCAACCGCCCATGGCTTTGGGCGATCAGCGCCTTGCGCTGATGATCTGTTACGAAGATATCTTTGCCAGTGAGGTGGCGCGTCGCGCTGTCTCCAGCACTCTGCTTGTCAACCTCACCAACGATGCCTGGTTCGGCGAGACAGCAGCATCTTGGCAGCACGCCCAGCAGTCGCAGATGCGCGCGTTGGAGAATGCGCGGCCCTTGCTGCGCGCCACCAACAACGGCGTCACTTTGCTGGCAGATCACCGTGGTCGGGTAATCGATGCCTTGCCACGCTTCAGCGCCGGCACCTTGCTGGTCACCGTGCAAGGGCGGTCTGGCGACACCCCGTATCAGTGGTGGGGCGACACTCTGGCCGTCGGACTGGCGCTACTGGCTCTGCTGGCCGCCGCCCTCATTTCGCCACCAAACCGCGACGCGAAACAGTTCCCCCATCTCGGCCGGTGACAGCAGGCGATTGGCCTGGGCAGCCAGCGGCAGATAGCGGGCGGGGTCGCTGGCTGGCACCGCTGACAACTCTTTGGTGATTCCGGCCTCGACCAGGAAGCGTGCCAGCGTGGTGTGACTGCCCTCCAGCCCATGTTCGTGGGCGATCGCATCCAGGCTGCCGAAGTCGACATGGGCGGTGATGTCCTGCGCCCCTGGCGCCCACAATGGGGCATCGCCTGCCCTTTGGCGATAGTGGCAACGCAGCGTACCCATGCATCGCTGCGGATGGTAGTAGGTGGGGGTATCGAAGCCGTAATCGATGAACAGCAGAAGCCCCTCACCCAGCCGTTCAGCCAGGCTGGCGATGAATGCCTCTTGGCGTGGGTGGACCTCGGACACGTAGGCTTCGGGCCATTCGCCGCGCTGTGCTCGGGCCGCCGCTCTGGCGGACAGCGCCGCGTTGCTAGGCGGGGCGTCAGACCACGCCAGTTCGCTGTCGACGACGCTAACGCCGCGCTCCAGCGCACCGCCCGCGTGCCCGACCAGCAGGTGTACTGGCATGGCGTCGAGCACCTCGTTGCCCAGCACCACCCCGTCGAGCCGCTCTGGCAGGGTGTCCAGCCAGCTGGTGCGACCGAGTGCGCCGGGCACGGTTGCCAGCATCTGTCGCTGTCGTTCGGCTAGCGGGGCGCTCAGCTCGACGATGCGGTAGTGCACATCGGCCAGCCGGGGGTCGCCTAGCAGTTGCGCTGCCAGCTGCCCACTGCCGGCGCCGAACTCGGTGACGACGCGCCACTTGGCGGGCAGGGCTTCGTCGATCCAACGCGCTAGCACAGCGCCGAAAAGCCCGCCCATTTCGGGCGCGGTGACAAAGTCGCCGCCACTGCCGAATACCTTTCGGCCGCTGCTGTAGTAGCCCAGCCCCGGGGAGTAGAGCGCCAGGTCCATGTAATCGGCGAACGGGATCCAGCCGCCTGCAGCGGCGATGCGCTGCCGGATGAGTGCCTCGAGCTGCTGGCTTGCAGCCGCATCGTCGGGGTGCAAGAGTGGTGTCGTCGGGCGGGCGCTCACGGGGGACTCGGGGGCTACGGGTGTTCCGATCGAGACTGATCGGGACAAAGGGCTTTGAGGTGGCTAATGTACACTTGCCCGATGCAACACAGCCCGAATGACGGCCCTGCGCTGGCTGGCCAGGTGGCCCTGATCACCGGCGGCGCCCGCCGCGTCGGCGCGGCGATCGCCCGCCGTTTACATGCCGCAGGTGCGCAGGTGATGGTCCACTACCGTTCGTCAGGGCGTGAGGCCCGTGCCCTGCAGGCCGAGCTGAACCTGCAGCGCCCCGGTTCAGTGGCCCTGGTGCAAGGCGACCTGCTGAATGTCGATGCCCTGCCTCCGCTGGTTGATGCTTGCGTTGCCGAGTTCGGGCGGCTCGATATTCTGGTGAACAATGCTTCGAGTTTCAGCCCGACGCCGATCGGTTCGGTCAGCAAAAAAGACTGGGACGACCTGATCGGAACCAACCTGCTGGCGCCTCTGTTCCTGTCGCAGGCGGCGGTGCCGCAACTGCGTGCGAATCGGGGTTCGATCGTCAACATCGTCGATATCCATGCCGACCGACCGATGAAGAACTATGTCGTTTACAGCACGGCAAAAGCCGGGCTGGCGAACCTGACCCGCTCTCTGGCGCGCGAGCTGGCACCCGAGGTTCGTGTCAATGGGGTTGCGCCCGGAGCCATCGCTTGGCCGGAAGACGCGGCCTGGCAGGACGAGGTCGCGCGCCAGCGCATCATCAACACAGTGCCCTTGCGTCGGGTGGGCGAACCCGATGATATCGCCCGCGCCGTGTTCTTTCTGGTTGCCGACGCGCCTTACGTGACCGGCCACATCATCAATGTCGATGGCGGTCGCAGCGCCCACCTCTGATATCGTCCGACCCCATGCTGCAGACGCTGATTCAGCCCGCCTTCATCGTCCTCTACGTGTTCATCGCCTCGGCGGTGTACATCCACTTCCGCGGTCGGGTGCGTCACGCCTTTGGTCGACAGCTGACCGACCACTCGACCGTGCTGGCACCCTACAACGCCATCATGTATGCGTTTTCGGGTGTGCCCAATACTCCCTACCAGCGACTCTCCGATTTCCCCGAGTTGCAGCCGCTGGTCGACCAGTGGCAGACCATCCGAGACGAGGCCGCGCAGCTGCAGCAAGACGGTGCGATCAGGGCTGCTGACAAGCACAACGACGCCGGCTTCAACAGCTTCTTCAAGACCGGCTGGACGCGTTTTTACCTGAAGTGGTACGACGGCCCGCTGCCCTCGGCGCAGCAGTTCTGTCCGAAGACGGTGGCCTTGGTCGAGAGCATCCCCAGCATCAACGCCGCCATGTTCACTGTGCTGCCGCCAGGGGCACGGCTGGTCAAGCATCGTGACCCGTTCGCTGGCAGCCTCCGCTATCACTTGGGGCTGATGACACCCAACTCACCCGACTGTTTCATCGAGGTCGATGGTGAGAGCTATTGGTGGAAGGATGGTGAGGCCGTGATGTTCGACGAGACCTTCATTCATTATGCACACAATCAGACCGACACCACGCGGGTGATCTTCTTCGCTGACATCGAACGGCCGCTAACCAACCCGGTGGCGCGCTGGTTGAACCGTTTCTTCAAGGGCTTTGTCATGCGTGCTGCGGCCACCCGCAACCTGCCCGGTGAGCGGGTGGGTGGTCTGAACCGCGCTTTTGAGTACCTGTACAAGATCCGTATCTTCAGCAAGCGCTTGAAGAAGTGGAACCGCAAGGCCTACTACGCCTATAAGTGGTCGGTGCTGGGCTTGTTGGCTTGGTGGATCTTCGTCTAGTTTGAGCCGATGAGCACTGTCACCTTCATGCCCCGTGCCGGGCGCGGCGCCAGCCGCACCACCGACGCGCCGCCTGCGCTGTCGCGTCGGCAGATCGCCCTGGAGAAGCGCATCCGTCGCCTGACCGGCATGGCGATCGCCGATTTCGCCATGATCCAGGACGGCGACCGCATCATGGTCTGCCTGTCGGGCGGCAAGGACAGCTACACCCTGCTCGACATCTTGCTGAAGATCCGCGAGGTGGCGCCGGTGCGCTTTGAACTGATCGCCGTCAACCTCGATCAGAAGCAGCCGGGCTTTCCCGACCATGTACTGCCCGAGTATCTCACCGCGCTCGGCGTGCCCTTCCACATCGAGACGCAGGACACCTACAGCATCGTCAAGCGCGTGGTTCCCGAGGGCAAGACCACCTGCGGGCTGTGTTCAAGACTGCGCCGCGGCATCCTCTACCGAGTGGCGGACGAGCTGGGCGCGACCAAGATCGCGCTTGGCCACCACCGCGACGACATCCTCGAGACCTTCTTCCTGAACCTGTTCCACGGCGGCAAGCTCAAGACCATGCCGCCCAAACTGGTTTCGGACGACGGTCGCCATATGGTTATACGGCCGCTGGCTTATGTGCCCGAGCGCGACATCGAGAAGTACGCCGCGATGGCCGGCTACCCGATCATTCCCTGCAATCTCTGCGGATCGCAGCCCAATCTGAAGCGCGCCGAGACCAAGGCTTTGCTGCGAACTTGGGAGCGTGAACATGCCGGTCGCGTCGAGAGTGCCTTCCGGGCGCTGTCGCAGGTGGTGCCAACCCACCTTCTAGACCCTACACTGAACGATTTCGTCAACCTGAAGGCCGACGGAGCGCCGCATGCAGACGGCGATACGGCTTTCGACGAGCCACCGTTGGCCGATCCGGCCGACCGGCGCTTCGACCCGGCTGACGACGAACACGACTGAAGGAGGAGACATGCAGTTACTACCGCCCCCGAGCGGGGCGAAGGCGTTTGTCGCGCCGCGCCGGACCCTGATGGGCCCAGGCCCGTCCGATGTGCATCCGCGTGTGCTCGCCGCCATGGCGCAGTCGACTGTCGGGCACCTCGACCCGGCGTTCAACGCCATGATGGACGACACCAAATCCCTGTTGCGCTACGCGTTCCAGACGCGCAACGAGATGACCTTCCCGATCTCGGCGCCTGGCTCGACCGGCATGGAGACCTGTTTCGTCAACCTCGTCGAACCGGGCGACACGGTGATCGTCTGTGTCAATGGCGTGTTCGGCGGCCGCATGATCGAGAATGCCGAGCGTGCTGGCGGGCGCGTCGTCCGTATCGACGACGCCTGGGGCGCACCGGTGAACCCGGACAAGGTGCGCGACGCGTTTCGTGCCAACCCGCAAGCCAAGGTGCTGGCCTTTGTGCATGCCGAGACCTCGACCGGCGCACGGTCGGACGCCGAGACGTTGTGCGCCATTGCCCGCGAACATGGCGCGCTGACCATCGTCGACGCCGTCACTTCGTTGGTCGGCGTGCCCCTGCTGGTCGATGCTTGGGGCATCGACGCCATCTACTCGGGTAGCCAGAAGTGCCTAGGTTGCGCACCTGGTCTGTCACCAGCGAGCTTCTCGGAACACGCCCTGGAGAGGGTCCGGCAGCGCAAGACCAAGTGCAACAGCTGGTTTATGGACCTTTCGTTGGTGCTCGGCTACTGGAGCGCTGCCAATCGCACCTACCATCACACCGCGCCGACCAATGCTTTGGTTGGCCTGCACGAAGCGCTGGTGATGGTGGTCGAGGAGGGCCTCGCAGCCATCTGGGCGCGCCATCAGCGGCACCATGCTGCGCTGCGCGACGGCTTGCAGGCGCTAGGATTCCGCTTCCTCGTCGAACCAGAATGGCGTTTGCCGCAGCTCAATGCCGTACATGTCCCCGAGGGCCTCGACGAAGCCGGCCTGCGCCGCGCGCTGATGGACGAGTTCAACCTGGAGATCGGTGCCGGCTTGGGGCCACTCGCCGGCAAGGTGCTGCGCTTTGGCCTGATGGGGTATTCAGCGCGCGAAGAGAACGTCCGCCTCTGTCTGCGAGCCCTCGAAGCGGCACTGCCGCGTTTTGGAATGCCGGTCGAGCGCGGGACGGCGCTCGCGGCTGCAGAGGCAGCCTGGGCTGCCACTGCCGAACCACCGCGGGTCGCTGCAAACGCCTAGGTCGGGCGCAGCGATACCGTGTCGGCGCCCTGCGCACTCACGCGCAGCGCCGAACCGACACCGTACCAGTCGGCCAGCACCCAGCGCTCGCACTCGCGACCGTCGACCAAGACTTGGTGCTGCCCGGGGCGGTGCGTGTGGCCGTGCAGCAGACGCCGAACGCCGCTTGTGCGCAGAGTCTCCTCGACGGCAATCGGACTCACGTCCAGGAGGCTTGCGGGCACCGCCGACTGCGCCTGCCGACTGCGCTTGCGGGTGTAACCGGCGATGCCGGTGCGCAGCCAGTGCGGTAGGGCGAGGAACAGACGCTGCACCCAGGGCCGGCGGACCACCTCGCGGAAGCGCTGATAGCGGGTGTCGTCGGTGCACAGCGTGTCGCCATGCAGCAGCAGTGTCGGAGTTCCGAAGAGGTCGATCAGGGTCGGGTCGTTCAGCAGGGCGCAGTTTGCTTCCCGCTCGAAGCGCGGGCCGATCAGGAAGTCGCGGTTACCATGCATGGCGTAGACCGGACAGGCGGCAGTGGCGATCAGCCGCGCAGCGGCGGCGTTGAACGGCACGTCGAGGTCGTCGTCGCCGACCCAGTGTTCGAAGATGTCCCCCAACAGGTAGAGCGCGTCGGCTTCGCGGCTGAGTGCCAGAAGCCGACGCAATTCGTCCAGTCCCTGCGGGTGTCGCGCCGACAGGTGTAGATCGGAAGCGAAGAGCACCGCTCCATGGCCACGGTCGGCCGTGTAGCGGTGCAGCGGCGTCACGCCGAGACCACCTCGGCTGATTGGATCACCACATCGTCGCGGGGCACATCGGAATGGAAACCCGACTTGGTGGTGGGCACCTTGACGATGCTGTCGACCACATCAGCGCCCTCCACCACCTTGCCGAACACGCAATAGCCCCAACCCTGCCCGCTCGGTGCTGTGTGGTTCAGAAAGTCGTTGTCGGCGACATTGATGAAGAACTGGGCCGTGGCTGAGTGGGGGTCGTTGGTGCGTGCCATCGCGATGGTGTATTTGGCGTTACCCAAACCATTAGCGGCCTCATTTTCGATCGGGGCCAGCGTCTCTTTCTGCTTCATGCCTGGCGCAAAACCACCGCCTTGGATCATAAAGCCCTTGATCACGCGGTGAAAAATGGTGTTCGCGTAGAAGCCGCTGTTGACGTACTGCAGGAAATTGTCGACGGTCGCGGGTGCCTTTGCAGCATCGAGTTCGAGGGTGATGTCACCGAGACTGGTGGTCATGCGGACGCGGGTCATGGTTGTCCTTGGCGTTGGGGTTTCGAGGTGGATGATGCAGGTTTTGCGGGTTTCGTGGGCGTACGCGACGATGGCGGAGGCGCTTTGGCCGGCGTTTTGGCCTCGGGTTCCCGGTCTTCTTGGGCGGCTAGTATGGCCGACGCCTCGACGCGGCTCGCACTCAAGATGCGCACCGGCTCCACCGGAACGTGTTCGGAGAAAGGTCCGGCGCTGGTGGTCGGTAGCTGGCTGATGCGTTCGGCAACATCCATGCCTTCGATAACGGTGGCAAAGGCACAGTAGCCCTCGTAGCCGCGCTCGGGCTTTACGTGATTCAGGTGGTTGTTGTCGTCGATGTTGACAAAGAACTGGCTGGTCGTCGAATTCGGTTCGATGCTGCGCGCCATGGCTATCGTGCCGCGTGTGTTCTTCAGGCAGCGAGGCGCTTCGTTGGCAATCGGCTCGCGGGTGGGTCGATACCGCAGGCTGATGTCGTAGCCGCCTCCTTGGATGACAAAGCCGGCTACTGCGCGGTGCACCACCGTATCGTTGTAGTGGCCGTCGTCGACATAACGCAGGAAATTCTCGACGGTCTGTGGAGCCATCAGCGGGTGCAGGCGCAGCACGATACGGCCGTGGTCGGTCTGTAGCTCAACAACGGGGTCGGCCTGCGTTGCCGGTACGAAGGCAAGCATCGCCGCGCCAACGACAGCGCTCCAGAGCCGGCGCGCAATGCAGGCATGTGACAACGAGTTCATGAGGAGTCCTCCTGGTCAGGGGGCCGGGGGTCCCGGCCTCCGTGCTATAGTTCGCCGGATTTTTCGCGCCGGTCTTGGGGATGTCTCGCCGGGTCGTCGCAGCCCGGCCGGGGCGCTCTCTGGGGGCGTTTTCCGGGCTCTGATTGTAGGCCCAAATCTGCCGCGCCATGCGGCCCTGCCCGATGCTTACGCTCTACAACTCGCTGACCCGACGAAAAGAGGCGTTCCACCCGATCACGCCGGGTGAGGTGCGCATCTATGTCTGCGGTATGACCGTCTATGACCTCTGTCATGTCGGCCATGCGCGGGTCATGGTGGTCTTCGACATGGTTACGCGATGGCTGCGGAATAGCGGCATGAAGGTAACTTATGTGCGCAATATCACCGACATTGATGACAAGATCATCAAGCGTGCGAACGAAAGTGGAGAGAGCATCGCCACCCTCACGGGCCGTTTTATCGAGGCCATGAATGCCGACGCCGATGCGCTCGGCGTGATTCGACCCGACCACGAGCCCAAGGCCACCGAGTACGTGGCGCAGATGCTCGACATGATCGGCACCCTGGAGGCGCGCGGTCTCGCTTATCGCGCCGACAATGGAGATGTCTACTACCGCGTGCGAGCCTTCAAGGGTTACGGCAAGCTCAGCGGCAAAGACCCCAACGATCTGCGCGCTGGCGAACGGGTGCAAGTGGGCGAGTCCAAAGAGGACCCGCTCGACTTCGTGCTGTGGAAGGCCGCCAAGCCCGGCGAGCCGAGCTGGCCCAGTCCGTGGGGGCCAGGCCGTCCGGGTTGGCATATCGAGTGTTCGGCGATGAGCGGGACACTGCTCGGGCGCCACTTCGACATCCACGGCGGTGGCCAGGACTTACAGTTCCCGCACCACGAGAACGAGATCGCCCAGTCCGAGGGTGCGCACCAGTGCACGTTCGTGAACTACTGGATGCACAACGGTTTCGTGCGCGTGGATGACGAGAAGATGTCGAAGTCGCTCGGCAACTTCTTCACCGTGCGCGAAGTGCTCGCCAAGTACGCGCCGGAGGTGGTGCGCTTCTTCATCCTGCGCGCCCACTACCGTAGCCCGCTCAACTACTCCGACGCGCACCTGGATGACGCCCGGCGTGCACTCGACTCGTTCTACATCACGCTGCGTGATGTGCCGCCGGAAGCGGCATCTATCGACTGGACGGAGCCGCGCGCCGCGCGCTTTGCTGCCGCCATGAACGACGACTTCAACACACCGGAGGCGTTGGCGGTGCTGTTCGAGCTCTCAACCGAGGCCAATCGGGACAAATCAGCGCAGGCCAGCGGCCTGTTGCGCGCCCTCGCAGGCGTCCTCGGCTTGCTGCAGGCCGATCCGCTGGCGTACCTGCGCGGCCCGGCGGCAGACGGCGGACTGAGCGATGCCGACATCGATGCCCTGGTCGCCGAACGGCGCGCGGCAAGATTGGCGCGAAACTTTACACGCTCTGACGCAATCCGCGACCAGCTGGCGGCGGCCGGTATCACCTTAGAGGACACGCCACACGGTACGCTCTGGCGGCGCTGATCTCCGACGCGGGTCGCCGAATGCGGCACCGGGGTGATTGGCGACCCCGGCCGAGGTGCCGCCGGGAAATCATGGGGAAACCCCGCCCTCTGTCTTACAATCGCGCGTCTCATGGCCAACCGCGCCGACATCGAGCCCTGGAATGACCGACAAGACACTGGCTGATACCAGCCCAGCAGCTTCCGCCGAAGCCGGCATCGACGAGAACCAGATCATCGCTGAACGTCGCGCCAAGCTCGCTCGCCTGCGCGAGGCTGGCCCAGCGTTCCCGAACGACTTCGTGCCTGCACACCGCGCCGATGCCTTGCACGTTGCACACGGCCACGCCAGCGCAGACATGCTCGAGGCCAATCCGGTGCCCGCCAGTGTCGCCGGCCGCATGATGTTGAAGCGCGTGATGGGCAAGGCCGCTTTTGCCACTTTGCAGGACGCGACTGGCCGCATCCAGATCTACGTCCAAATCGACGCGGTTGGCGGTGATGCGTTAGAGGCCTTCAAGCACTGGGATCTCGGTGACATTCTTGGCGTCGAGGGGACGTTGATGAAGACGCGCACCAGTGAGCTGACGGTCAAGGCCAGTCGTATCCGTCTCCTGACCAAGAGCCTGCGTCCGCTGCCCGACAAGTTCCACGGGTTGGCCGATCAAGAGGTGAAGTACCGTCAGCGCTACGTTGACCTCATCATGGCAGATGACACGCGCCGGAACTTTGTGGCGCGCAGCAAGATGATTGCGGCGATTCGAGCGCAGATGGTCGAGGCGGGCTTCCTCGAGGTCGAGACGCCGATGCTCCATCCGATCCCCGGCGGTGCGGCAGCCAAGCCCTTCATCACCCACCACAACGCGCTCGATCAGCAGATGTTCCTGCGCATCGCCCCGGAGCTGTATCTGAAGCGCCTGATCGTCGGCGGCTTCGAGCGTGTGTTCGAGATCAACCGCAGTTTCCGCAACGAGGGACTGAGCCCGCGCCACAATCCAGAGTTCACGATGATGGAGTTCTACGCCGCGTACACCGACTACGTCTGGCTGATGGACTACACCGAAGCGCTGATCCGCCGTGCAGCTGTAGACGCCACCGGCAGCGCGGTGCTTCAGTACCAGGGCCGCGAACTCGATCTGTCGCGGCCATTCGCGCGGCTGACCATCGTCCAGGCCATCCAGGCTCACGCGCCGAGCTATACCCAGGCGCAGCTGGCGGATATCGGCTATCTGCGCAGTGAACTCAAGCGGCTTGGCGCGCATGTCGATGGCCCGCAGTTGAAGAACGCCGGCCTCGGTGCGCTGCAGCTGGCTCTGTTTGAAGAGACCGCCGAGTCGCAACTGTGGGCACCGACCTTCATCATTGACTATCCGATCGAGGTCAGCCCGCTGGCGCGTGAATCGGACACCCGGCCGGGTATCACCGAGCGCTTCGAGTTGTTCATGGTCGGTCGCGAGATCGCCAACGGCTTTTCCGAGCTCAACGACCCCGAAGATCAAGCGGCCCGCTTCCATGCACAGGTGGCGGCAAAAGACAGTGGCGATGACGAGGCCATGCACTACGACGCCGACTATGTCCGTGCGCTCGAATACGGCCTGCCTCCAACGGGCGGTTGTGGTATCGGCATCGACCGCCTGGCCATGCTGCTGACCGACAGCCCGGCGATCCGCGACGTCATTCTGTTCCCGGCGCTCAAGCGCGAGGTCTAGGCAGTGCGGCGGCTGCAGCCCGGCCGCATCGTCCAGCAGGACGACGGCTCGCTGCTGGCGCCGGATTTTGGAGATATCTACGCGAGCCGCGCTGGCGCATTGCAGCAGTCGCGCTCGGTATTCCTGGCCGGGTGTGACCTGCCGGCACGACTGAGTGGGCGCTTACATACGGTTTTGGAGACCGGCTTTGGCACCGGGCTGAATGCGCTGGCGCTGGCTCAGGCTGCGCATTGTCACTCCGCTGCATCACCCAGCGCCCAACAGGGGGGCGATGGAGGGCTATGTTCTGACCTCGGTCGACCGTCGCGACCCGATTGCCACATTCATTACGTTGGTATCGAGGCGCGTCCGCTCAGCCAAGATGACCTCGCTGCAGCACTGGCGCCCCACGATGAACTTGGGCCGTGGCGTGATGCTCTGCTTGCGGGCTGGCCGCCGCCGATTGAGGGCGTCTACCGTTGGCAGCTCGCGGCCCGTTTCACCCTGACGCTGGCTTTTGGCGAAGTGTTCAGCGCCCTGCGCTCGCTCGATCTGCAAGCGAACAGTGTTTTCCTCGACGGATTCGCGCCTGATCGCAACCCTGCCATGTGGACGCCAGACGTCCTCGCAGAAGTGGTCGCTCACTGTGCATCAGGCGCCCGCATCGCTAGCTGGTGCGTTGCCGGAGACGTGAGACGGGCGCTGCAGGCGGTTGGCTGCCAAGTCGAGCGCAGACCAGGATTCGGCGCCAAACGCGAGCGGCTGGAGGCTGTGGTGCCTAGCGCCGCCAGCGCCGGGGTGCCGGATGCGTCAAGCGAGCGCGGTCGGGTACCGAACCATGTGCTGGTGGTGGGTGCCGGCATTGCCGGTGCCGCTGTCGCTGAACGCTTCGCGGCACGCGGTTTGGCGGTCACGATCGCCGATCCCAATCCGCCTGCTAGCGGCGCTTCGGGTAACCCGGTTGGCGTGGTACGGCCCGAGCCATCTGGGCCCGATCATCCGATCTCGCAGCTCACGGCGCTCGGAACGCTATGGCTCGAGCAATGGCTGCGAGGTCGTGGTGGAAAGCCCTCGGCCGCGATCACCGAGGCCGTTGCGCAGCGCTGCGGTGCCTTACGCCTGCCACGAGACCACAAGCACAGTCGGCGCCTGCGTGAGCACGTCGATGCGTCTCCGGTTGACTGGATGCAGTGGCTCGATACCGACCCCGCAGCTGCGCGCATTGGCCAGCCGGTTGGCGAGGCTGGTGTCTGGATCGACAACGCCTGGACCGTAAGACCGCCGGCCTTGGTTGCCGCGATGCTCGATACACCGGGCATCGAGCTGCGCAATGATGCAGTCGTAGGTTTGGAGCCTTTGCCGGAGGGGGGCTGGCGGGTGATCTGGCAGAGCGGGGTCGGGGAAACCTGGCCTTGCGTGGTGGTGGCGAATGCATTTGGATTGGATGCGCTGCCAGTTCTGCCACTGCGGATGGTGCGGGGGCAGTTGTCCCGGGCAGCACTGGTGCCCGGCCGCGAGCTGCACGCTATCGTCTGTCGTGAGGGCTACGTGACGCCAGCGTTCGATGGTCAGCACATCGTTGGCGCCACCTTCCAGCGCGATGATGCAGACCTCGCTCCGCGTCACGAAGACGACATCACCAACGCCTGGCGGCTGGCGCAGCTGCTGCCTGGTTGGGCAGGTGAGGCCTTGCGACCAGCACGGGTGTCGGTTCGCGCCGCGACTCCCGACCGCCTGCCGCTGGTCGGCCAGCTTGGGCCCGACCTGTATGCGAGCCTAGGCCATGGCAGTCGTGGCTTGACCTGTGCCCCCTTGTGCGGCGAGCTACTGGCCAGTCAGGTGTGTGGCGAGCCGCTCCCCTTGCCACGCGACCTGGTGGCGCGACTGGCGCCGTTGCGCTTCGTGAACGCGCGCTGAGCGCCCCTCATTTTGCACTGTCCCGCCCCCTGCGGGCGGTTTGCGACCATGCGGCCAGGTTGGCCGTTTCGCCCGGTCGCCGCTAAACTTGGCGCCCTTTCACTGAAGCGGCTGTTAGCCACGCAGCCTTCAACCGCGTGACCCCGATCACTTTAGCCCTGTCGAAGGGGCGCATCTTCGACGAGACGCTGCCGCTGCTGGATGCGGCCGGCATCCGCCCGCTGGAGGACCCGGAGTCATCGCGCAAGCTGATCATCGCGACCAACCGAGACGATGTGCGTTTGCTGATCGTCCGCGCCACGGATGTGCCGACGTATGTGCAGCACGGCGCGGCCGACCTCGGCGTCGCGGGTCGCGACGTCCTTCTTGAGCACGGTGGCGAGGGATTGGTGCAGCCGCTTGATCTGGGCATTGCTCGTTGTCGGATGATGGTGGCCTGCGCCGAGGGCTTTGATTACACGAGTGCCGTGCGTTCTGGCGCACGCTTGCGGGTCGCGACCAAATATGTGGCGACGGCCCGTCAGCACTTTGCTGCCAAGGGCGTGCACACCGATCTGATCAAGCTATATGGCTCGATGGAGCTCGCCCCGTTGGTCGGCTTGGCTGATGTCATCGTCGATCTGGTGTCGACAGGCGGCACGCTCAAGGCCAACAAGCTTGTGGCGGTGGAGGAGGTGATGCCGATTAGCTCGCGCCTGGTGGTCAATCGGGCGGCACTGAAACTTCGCCGTGAGCGCATCGCTCCTATACTCGAATGCTTTGCCACGGCCTGTTCGCCGAGCTGACCTTTCCTGCTGGCGTATCCGCGCCGGCGCAACCGACCTGCATCCCAGACCGACGATTCGCATGTCCATCATTCAACAGCTCGACTCCCGCGACGCCGATTTCCAGCCGAAGCTGTCGGCGCTGCTCGCCTTCGAGGCCTCGACCGACGAGGCCATCGAGCGCGCGGTAGCAGAGATCCTCGGCCGCGTGCGCCGCGAGGGCGATGCTGCGGTGCTCGAGTACACGCGTCGTTTTGATGGCCTGGATGCGCCTGACATGGCCGCGCTCGAGCTGCCGCGCGCCGAGTTGCTGCGCGCCCGCGACGCGCTGCCAGTGCCTGAGCGTGAGGCGCTAGAGCTGGCGGTGGAGCGTGTGCGCGCCTATCACCAGCGCCAGCTGATGACCGATTGGGACTACACCGAGGCGGATGGCACCGTACTCGGCCAGAAGGTCACGCCCCTGGACCGCGCCGGCCTCTACGTGCCGGGCGGCAAGGCCTCGTACCCGTCGAGTGTGGTGATGAACGCGGTGCCGGCCAAGGTGGCCGGCGTCGGCGAGCTGGTCATGGTGGTGCCGACTCCGCGCGGCGAGAAGAACCCGCTGGTTCTGGCCGCGGCAGCTGTCACTGGTGTCGACCGTGTCTTCACCATCGGCGGTGCGCAGGCGGTGGGTGCGCTGGCCTACGGCACGCAGACCATCCCGCAGGTCGACAAGATCACCGGCCCTGGCAATGCCTACGTGGCCTCGGCCAAGCGCCGCGTGTTCGGTACGGTCGGCATCGACATGGTGGCCGGCCCCTCCGAAGTGCTCATCATCTCGGATGGTCATGGTGAGCCCGACTGGGTGGCGATGGACCTCTTCGCCCAGGCCGAGCACGACGAGCTGGCGCAGTCCATTTTGTTGTGTACGGACGCCAATTTCATCGAACGCGTGCTCAACAGTATCGAAAAGCTGCTGCCGACGATGCCGCGCGCAGAGACTATCCGCACCTCGCTGAGCAACCGCGGCGCCCTTGTTCTGGTGCAGAGTCTCGACGAGGCCTGCGACATCGCCAGCCACATCGCACCAGAGCATCTGGAGATCTGCACCGATGACCCGCGCGCGCTGGTGCCAAAGATCCGCCACGCCGGCGCGATGTTCCTCGGCCACTACTCGGTCGAGGCGCTGGGCGACTACTGCGCCGGCCCCAACCACGTGCTGCCGACCATGCGCTCGGCGCGCTTCTCCAGCCCGCTGGGCGTCTACGATTTCCAAAAGCGGACCAGTGTTCTTGAGATCTCGCGGGCTGGAGCTCAGATCCTCGGCCGCGCTGCGAGCGTGCTGGCCCACGGCGAGGGTCTGCAGGCCCACGCGAAAAGTGCGGAGTATCGGTTAGATTAACGCGGGCGGCAGGCGCCTCTAGGCGCCGCAAATGTCTTGCAGTGCGCGTATCAAGCGGTCGGTTTGGGCGTCGGTGCCTACCGTGATGCGCAAAAAGTCAGCGATTCGTTGCGGCCGCGCAAAATGCCGCACGATAACGCCTTGTTGGCGCAACTTGGCGTTGATTTTGGCGGCGTTGGTGGTCTTGTGCCGCGCAAACACAAAATTGGCCGCCGACGGCAGCACCTCGAAGCCGAGCCCCTCCAGCCCGCGCATCAGGGCATCGCGTGTGGACATCACCTTGCGGCGCGTCTGCTCGAACCAGTCCCCGTCTGCAAAGCTCGCTGCCGCGCCGGCCAGCGCCAGGCGATCCAGCGGGTAGCTGTTGAAGCTGTCTTTCACCCGCGTGAGCGCATCGATCAGTGGCGCCTGCCCGATGGCGTAGCCGACCCGCAGCCCGGCCAGACCGCGGCCCTTAGACAGGGAATGGCTGACCAATAGGTTCGGATACTTGGCCACCAGCATGACCGCGCTCTCCGCGCCAAAGTCCACATACGCCTCGTCGATCAGCACCGGGATGTCCGGCCGCGCCGCGACCAGCCGCTCGATCTCGGCCAGCGGCAGCGCCATGCCAGTCGGCGCGTTCGGGTTGGGGAAGATCGCCGCGCCGATGTCCGCGCCGATGTAGTCGTCGATGCGGATCGAGAAATCGTCGGCCAGTGGCGCGACGTGCGGCGTGATGCCATAGAGGCCGCAGTAGACCGGGTAGAAGCTGTAGGAGATGTCGGGGAAGGCGAGCGGCCGCTCGTGCTTGAGCAGCGCGCAGAAGGCGTGCGCCAGGACCTCGTCCGACCCGTTGCCCACGAACACTTCTTCTGCCGCCACGCCGTGATACGCCGCGATCGCCTTGCGCAGCTCGAGTGCGGTCGGGTCGGGGTAGAGGCGCAGGTCGTCGTTGTTGGCAGAGGCGATGGCGGCCAGCACCTTCGGCCCCGGGCCGTACGGATTCTCGTTGGTGTTGAGCTTGACCAGATCGGCCATGCGCGGTTGTTCCCCCGGCACATAGGGGGTGAGGTCGTGGACAACGGCGCTCCAGTAGCGGCTCATGCTTGGCAATCAGAGTAGGACCGGGGCAACAGATGGCCGAAGATTAAGCTGTATATCGACGCTTCGCCACGCGTCGAACGAGCATCGCCCGAATGCGCGGTTTGCAACGAAAGCCCCCGAGTGCGCGGATGCTATCATTCGCTCACTTGTTTACTGGCCCTCAAGGCCCCAGAGCCGCACATGCGCCGTGCTGAAGTCAGCCGCAACACCCTCGAGACGCAGATCCGCGTCGCCATCGACCTCGAGGGCACCGGCAAGGGCGCGCTCGACACCGGGCTGCCCTTCCTCGACCACATGCTCGACCAGATCGTCCGTCACGGCCTGATCGACCTCGAGGTCAAGGCGACCGGCGACCTGCACATCGACGCCCACCATACTGTCGAGGACATCGGCATCACGCTGGGGCAGGCCTTCGCACAGGCGGCTGGCGACAAGAAAGGCCTGACGCGCTATGGCCATGCCTACGTTCCGCTCGATGAAGCTTTGTCGCGCGCGGTGGTAGACCTTTCCGGCCGCCCTGGCCTTGAGTTCCACGTTGATTTCAGTCGCGCCCGCATTGGTGATTTTGATGTCGACCTGTTTCACGAATTTTTTCAGGGGTTCGTGAATCACGCCGCAGTCACTGTGCACATCGACAACTTGCGCGGCCGCAACGCGCATCACCAGGCTGAAACAGTGTTCAAAGCATTCGCCCGGGCGTTGCGCATGGCGGTCACACCGGACCCGCGTGCGAGTGGCGCCATCCCATCGACCAAGGGCTCTTTGCAGGGCTGAACGGCATGGCCGACCGCATCGCGGTGATCGATTACGGAATGGGCAACTTGCGATCCGTCGCCAAGGCGCTGGAGCATGTCGCGCCAGCAGCGCGCGTTGAAGTCACCGCCGACCCGGCCGCGCTGGAAGCTGCCGATCGCATCGTCTTTCCCGGTCAAGGAGCAATGCCCGACGCGATGCGCGCTCTGCAGCAGCTTGATCTGCTGCCGATGCTGCGCGAGGCGATGCAAGCCAAGCCTTTTCTGGGCATTTGTCTGGGCATGCAGATGCTGTTTGAGCACTCTGAAGAGGGCGACTGCGCTGGGCTGGGCGTGCTGCCGGGGCGGGTGCGGCGGTTTGCGCCGCCGGCCGAGGCTCACTCCGGAGGCGAGCGCCTGAAAGTGCCGCACATGGGTTGGAACGCAGTCAGCCAGATGCAGCCGCATCCATTGTGGCGTGGCATCGCCGACAGCAGCCGCTTCTACTTCGTACACAGCTACTACGCCGACCCGACCGACCCCGCGGTGATGACCGGCAGCAGCGCCTACCCCGGCCGCTTCTGCTGCGCAGTTGCGCGCGGCAGGCTGTTCGCCACACAATTTCATCCAGAGAAGAGCCAGGCGGCGGGGCTTGCCCTGCTGCACAACTTCGTCAACTGGGATGGCCAGTCGGCCTGACCACTCAATCATGTCGCGGTGTTGAGCGACCATTGCTGAAATGACCTGCCAATCATGCTGCTGATTCCAGCCATCGACCTCAAAGACGGACATTGTGTGCGTCTGAAGCAGGGTGTGATGGAGGGTGCCACCGTGTTCTCGGAAGACCCCGGCGCGATGGCCGCACACTGGGTCGCGCAGGGTGCGCGCCGTCTCCACCTGGTCGACCTCAACGGCGCCTTTGCCGGCATCCCCAAGAACGAGGCGGCGATCAAGGCGATCGTCGAGGCCGTGGGTGATGACATCCCGATCCAGCTCGGTGGCGGTATCCGCGACCTCGACACCATCGAGCGCTACCTCGACGACGGCATCAGCTACGTCATCATCGGCACGCAGGCGGTCAAGACGCCCGGCTTCCTGTCGGACGCCTGCTCGGCCTTCCCTGGCCACGTGATGGTCGGCCTCGACGCCAAGGACGGCAAGGTCGCCATCGACGGCTGGTCGAAGATGACCGGCCACGACGTGCTCGACCTCGCGCTCAAGTTCCAGGACTACGGCGTCGAGGCGGTGATCTACACCGACATCGGTCGCGACGGCATGCTCAGCGGCGTGAACGTCGATGCGACGGTCAAACTGGCCCGCGAGCTCACGGTGCCGGTCATCGCCAGCGGTGGCATCACCGGGCTCGACGATGTGCGCAATCTTTGCGCGGTCGAGGCCGAGGGCGTGATGGGCGCGATCACGGGTCGCGCCATCTATCAGGGCACGCTGGATTTCGCCGCTGCGCAGTCGCTCGCCGACGCGCTCGCCGAGCCGGCGGGTCGCTGAGCCCGGGCGGCCTCCTCGCGCCGTCCCTGGACCCCGATGCTCGCCAAGCGAATCATCCCCTGCCTCGACGTCAACGCCGGCCGCGTCGTCAAGGGCATCAACTTCGTCGGGCTGCGCGACGCCGGTGACCCGGTCGAGGTGGCGCGCCGCTACGATGCTCAGGGCGCCGACGAACTCACCTTTCTCGACATCACGGCCAGCTCGGACGGTCGCGATCTGATCCTGCCGATCATCTCGGCGGTGGCCGAGCAGGTCTTCATCCCGCTCACCGTGGGTGGCGGCGTGCGCAAGGTCGAGGATGTGCGGCGGCTGCTCAATGCCGGCGCCGACAAGGTCAGCATCAACACCGCCGCCATCCTTAACCCCGACCTGGTGCGCGAGGCCGCCGACCGTGTCGGCAACCAGTGCATCGTCGTGGCGATCGATGCCAAGCGCGAAGGCGAGCGTTGGGGCGTCTACACCCACGGTGGCCGCAACGCGACGGGTCTCGATGCGGTCGAGTGGGCGCAGAGGGTGGTGTCGCTTGGCGCCGGCGAGATCCTGCTCACCTCGATGGACCGCGACGGCACCCGCAGTGGTTTCGACCTCGAACTGACGCGCGCCGTGGCCGACGCGGTGGATGTGCCGGTGATCGCCTCGGGCGGCGTCGGCTCGCTCGACGACCTCGCGGACGGTGTGACCCTGGGCCACGCCGACGCGGTGCTGGCTGCCAGTATCTTCCACTATGGTGAGCACACCGTCGGCGACGCCAAGCGGCGGATGGCCGAACGCGGTATCCCGGTGCGGATGTTCGAGGGGGGGGCGTGAGCGAAGCGCCCGCCTGGCTGGACGCCGTGACCTTCGACAGCGACGGGCTGGTACCGGCCATCGCGCAGGACGCCGCTACCGGGGAGATCTTGATGGTGGCCTGGATGGACCGCGATGCGCTGCAGAAGACGGTCGAGACTGGCACCGCGCACTATTACTCGCGTTCCCGGGGCAGACCGTGGATGAAGGGCGAGGAGTCCGGCCATACGCAGCGCGTGCAAAGCGTCTGTCTAGACTGCGACGGCGACGTGTTGCGTCTGACCATCGAGCAGGCAGGGGGCATCGCTTGTCATACTGGCCGGCGCAGTTGTTTTTATCGGACGCTGCAGGGTGGCAAGTGGGTCGAGATTCTGCCGGTACTCAAACCGCCCGAGTCCATTTATCGCAAGCCCTGACCGACGCGCGGAACAGCACCGAATGCGTTACCGTGTCGGCAGTCTCCCCAGCCTCGCCACCCCCTGCCCCACGCCAAGCCGATGAGTACCGAGCCCCACGCTGACATCCTCGATCGTCTTTCACAGCTGCTGATTGAGCGGCGAGGCGCTGACCCATCGAGCAGTTATGTAGCGAAGCTGCATCACAAGGGCCTCGACGCGATCCTCAAGAAGGTCGGCGAGGAAGCCACCGAGACCGTCATGGCGGCCAAAGATGGTGACCGTGAGCAGTTGGTGCGCGAGGTTGCCGACCTGTGGTTCCATTCGCTGGTGCTCTTGGCCCATGTTGGCCTGGATGCCCGGGCGGTTCGCGCCGAGCTCGACCGCCGCGAGGGAGTGTCTGGCATTGAAGAGAAGGCATCACGCAAGGACTGAGCGATGAGCGACAACTGCATTTTCTGCAAGATCGTGCGCGGCGAGATCCCGTCGAGGACGATCTATCAGGACGAGGAATTTCTGGCTTTTCACGATATCCGACCGATCGCCCCTGTGCATTTTCTGGTGATCCCGAAGCGTCATGTCGAGTCGCTTGCACATTTCTCTGCCGAAGACGACGCGCTGGTTGGACGCATGCTACGTCTGGGCGCCCGACTGGCCGCCGAGCAGGGGCTGTCCGACGGGTTCCGCACCATGATCAATACCGGCAAAGGGGGCGGGCAGGAGGTGTTTCACGTGCATGCCCACATCTTCGGAGGCGGCGATATGCTGCCCAAGATCTAGGAGCCGACTATGGGCACGTTCAGCATCTGGCACTGGCTGGTGGTTCTCGTGGTGGTGATCCTGGTCTTTGGCACAAAGAAGCTGCGTAATGTCGGCGGCGATCTAGGCGCCGCCGTGCGTAACTTTCGTGAGGGCATGCGCGATGGCGCCGCCGATGCCGGAAGCGATGACAAGGGGCGCACCCTCGAGGGCGAAGCCAAGCGTGAAGATGGCGACAAGGGCTCCCGGCCCTAGGCGCCAAAGGGCTTGCGCGGTCGATCTGTGACGTGGCGGTGCCGATGAGTCCAACGCAAGATCCGCCGGATTCGCCACTGCGCGGCCAGGATGTCTTGCCAGAGCGGGTGCCGCAGGAGATGTCGCTGGTCGAGCACCTGATCGAGCTGCGCACCCGGATGATCCGCGCGCTGGTCGCGATGGTGGTGGCTTTCGTGCTGATGGTGCCGTTCGCGCAGCCGCTCTACACCTGGCTTGCCGGGCCCCTCATGGACAAGCTGCCGGCCGGCGCGAGCATGATCGCTACCGGCGTGGTCACGCCCTTTTTCGTGCCCCTGAAGGTGGCCTTGCTGGCCGGGTTTCTGTTGGCCCTGCCGGCGATGCTGTACCAGGCTTGGGCCTTTATTGCGCCGGGACTGTATGCGCACGAGCGGCGGTGGGTCGTGCCTTTGATCGTGACTAGCACCCTGCTATTTTGCGTCGGTATGGCCTTCGCCTACTTCGTGGTGATGCCGGTGGTCTTCGGCTTTGTGACCGCGGTGGCGCCAGAGGGCGTGGCGGTGATGACCGACATCGCAGCCTATTTCGATTTCGTCTTCGGATTGCTGTTGGCGTTTGGCGTGACCTTCGAGGTCCCGGTGGTGGTGGTGTTGATGATGAAGGCCGGGCTCGTCACTGCCGAGCGCTTGCGCCAGTGGCGGCCCTACGTGATTGTCGGGGCTTTCGTCCTTGGCGCCATTTTCACCCCGCCCGACGTGATTTCGCAGCTGCTGATGGCGATCCCGCTCTGGCTTTTGTACGAGCTTGGCATCGTTCTGGGGCGCATCGTCGCCCCGTTGCCGCAGCACCACAACGGTGCATCAAGCGATCGCGCTTAAACCATTGTCCTGCAAGGGTTGACGACATCCCGCAGTGCGTCAATTCTGTTTGCTCGAATGGCCTTGTGAACCTAGAATACACGGCCCCACGCCCGACCAATCGGGCCTTTTTTGTCTGGGCAGGACCATTCTGTCCAACCATATGCAGGAAGCTTCAGCGCGATGAATCGCCAAGACTGGCTCAAGAACACACTCTACAGCCCGGATTTTGAACAGGACAGCTGCGGTTTTGGGCTGATCGCGCAGATCGATGACAAACCCGATCACCATCTGGTGCAAAAGGCTATCTCGTCACTGGCCTGCATGACTCATCGCGGAGCAGTTGCCGCCGATGGCTTGTCGGGTGATGGTTGCGGGCTGTTGTTCAAAAAGCCCGATACCTTTCTGCGGGCGGTTGCTGAGGAAGCTGGCATCGAGGTCGGCGCGCTTTATGCCGCTGGCTTGTTGTTCTTGTCGCATGACGCTGCGCAGGCCGAGCGGGCCCGCATCACCCTACGCGAGGAGCTCAAGGCCCAGGGTTGCGAGGTCGCCGGCTTTCGTAAGCTGCCGATCGACACTTCAGTGTGTGGCAAGTATGCGCTGGAGAGCCTGCCACAGTTCGAGCAGGTCTTCGTCAATGCTCCCGTTGATATGGATGAGGTGCGCTTCGAGCGCGCCCTTTACGTGGCCCGTCGCCGCACAGAGAAAGCACTGCTTCCCGTCGATCCGGTCTACTTCCAGCCCACCCTGTCCTGTCGTGTCATCAGCTATAAGGGCCTGGTGCTTCCGGAGAACCTGGCGACCTTCTACAAGGATCTGAACGATCCGCGCTTCGCGTCCAGCCTGATCGTCTTCCACCAACGCTTCTCGACCAACACCTGGCCGCAGTGGCGCCTGGCGCAGCCATTCCGCATGCTCGCCCACAACGGCGAGATCAACACCGTTGCCGGCAACCGCAACTGGTCGCGCGCCCGGGAGGTCAAGTTCGAATCCGACCTGATCCCGAACATGGACGACATCCGCCCGATCGTCTCCACCACCGGCTCCGATTCGATGTCGCTCGACAACATGCTCGAGGCGCTGGTGATGGGCGGCTCCGACCTATTCCGCAGCCTGCGCCTTCTGGTACCGCCGGCGTGGCAGAACAACGACGCGATGGACCCGGACATCCGCGCTTTCTACGAATACAACTCGATGCATGGCGAGCCGTGGGACGGCCCGGCCGGCATCGTCTTGACCGATGGCCGCTACGCCGTCTGTACGCTCGACCGCAACGGCTTGCGTCCTGCACGCTGGGCGCTTACCGAAGACCGCATCCTGACCATCGCTTCGGAGATCGGCGTGTGGGAGACCGACCCGGCCAAGGTCGTGCGGAGGGGCCGCGTCAAGCCAGGCCAGATGGTCGCTGCTGACTTGCAGACCGGCGAGCTGCTGATGTCCGAGGACATCGACCGGTTGCTGAAGAACCGCTATCCCTATCGCGCCTGGCTGGACCAGCACTCGCGGCACGCCGACTTCGGCCATGCCCAGGACGCCGACTTGCCGCAGATGGACGCCAAGGCCTTGCTGGTCGAGCAGAAGCTCTTCAATGTGAGCTTCGAGGAGCGCGACCAGATCATCCGCGTGCTCGCCGAAGACGGCAACGAGGCGATCGGCTCGATGGGCGATGACACGCCGATGGCTGTGCTGAGCCGCAAGGTGCGCTCGCCCTACGACTACCTGCGCCAGCAGTTCGCGCAGGTCACCAACCCGCCGATCGACCCGATCCGCGAGTCGATCGTGATGTCGCTGGCAACCTGCTTCGGCCCCGAACGCAACCTGTTCGAGGAGACTGCCGACCATGCCCACCGTATCAGCATCGAGTCGCCGATCTTGTCGCGTGATGCCTTCCAGGCGCTCACTACGCTGAAGGATCCGGCGTTTAAATCGAGCACCCTGTCGTTGGCTTACGACCCGGCGCAGCAGTCGCTTAAGGACGCCGTTGCCGCAATCGCCCAGAAGGCGGTTGATTTGGTGCGTGCCTGCAACGTGGTCATCGTGCTGACCGACCGGGAGGTGCCCAAGGGGCAGCTGCCGGTGCCGATGCTGTTCGCTGTCGGTGCCGTGCACCACGCGCTGATCGACGCCGGCCAGCGTTGCAATGCGAATATCGTCGCCGAGACCGGGACCGTGCGCGACCCTCACCACTACGCATGCTTGGTGGGCTATGGCGCCACCGCTGTCTACCCGTGGCTGGCGTATCAGGTGATCGCCGAGTTCGTGCGGTCTGGCGAGGTCAAGCTCCCGCTAGAGAAGGCGCTCGCCAACTTCCGCAAGGGTATGGACAAGGGTCTCTACAAGATCCTCTCGAAGATGGGCATCTCGGCGGTATCGAGCTACCGTGGAGCTCAGCTGTTTGAAGCAGTCGGCCTGCACGAAGATGTGGTGGGTTTGGCGCTGAAGGGCACAGTCTCGCGGGTTTCGGGTGCCAATTTTGCCGACTTTGAGGACGACCTGAAGGCGCTCTCACGTCTCGCGCACAACCCCCAGCGTCCGCTCACTGCGGGTGGCCTGCTCAAGTTCATGTTCGGCGAGGAGTTCCACGCCTACAACCCGGACGTCGTGCAGCAGCTGCAAAAGGCCGTCAAGCAGGGCGATTACGCGCTGTACCGAGAATACGCTGACACCGTGAACACCCGTCCGGTGGCGATGTTCCGCGACCTGATGCGCGTGAAAACGCTGGACGAGCCGCTGCCGATCGACGACATCGAGCCGATCGAGAGCATCCTCAAGCGCTTCGACTCGGCCGGCGTGTCGCTCGGCGCGCTGTCACCGGAGGCGCACGAGGCGCTCGCCGAGGGCATGAACCGCATCGGTGGGCGCAGTAACTCGGGCGAGGGCGGCGAGGATCCGGCGCGCTACGGCACCATCAAGACGTCGAAAATCAAGCAGGTGGCATCCGGCCGCTTCGGCGTGACGCCGACCTATCTGGTCAACGCCGAGGTGCTGCAGATCAAGGTGGCGCAGGGTGCCAAGCCCGGCGAAGGTGGCCAGCTGCCGGGCGACAAGGTCAGCGACACCATTGCACGCCTCCGCCATTGCAAACCTGGCACGCCGCTGATCTCGCCGCCGCCGCACCACGACATCTATTCGATCGAAGACTTGGCGCAGCTGATCTTCGACCTGAAGCAGGTCAATCCGGACGCGCTGGTCTCGGTCAAGCTGGTCGCCGAGCCGGGTGTCGGCACGGTGGCGGCTGGCGTGGCCAAGGCCTATGCCGACCTCATCACCATTTCCGGTTACGACGGCGGCACTGGTGCCAGCCCGCTGACCAGCGTCAAGTACGCCGGCACGCCTTGGGAGCTCGGCCTCTCCGAGGCGCAGCAGGTGTTGCGCGCCAACGGCCTGCGCGGCCGAGTGTTGGTGCAGACCGACGGCGGCCTCAAGACCGGCCTCGATGTGGTCAAAGCGGCCATCCTCGGCGCCGAGAGTTTTGGTTTTGGCACCGCGCCGATGATCGCGCTGGGCTGCAAGTACCTGCGCATCTGTCATCTCAACAACTGCGCCACCGGAGTTGCCACGCAGAACATCACGCTGCGTAAAGAGCACTTCATCGGCCTGCCCGAGATGGTGGTGAACTTCTTCACCTTTGTTGCGCAGGAGACCCGCGAGTGGCTGGCCAAGCTGGGCGTGCGCAGCCTTGAAGAGCTGATCGGTCGAACCGACCTGCTTGAGCTGCTCCCTGGCGAGACCGCCCGACAGCAGCGCCTGAAGCTCGATGCTTTGCTGTCGCATGGCGACATTCCAGACAGTGAACCCCGTTTTTGCATCCAGAGCCGCAACCCGTCGTTCGACAAAGGAGCACTGGCCGAGCAGATGGTGCTCGACACTGCCGCAGCCATCGCCGGCAAGAAGCCGGTAAAGCTGCGCTACGGTATCCGTAACTACAACCGTTCGATCGGCGCGCGTGTCTCTGGCGAGATCGCCAAGAAGTGGGGCTCGGCCGGTCTGCCGGACGACTGCATCACGGTTGATTTTGAGGGCAGCGCCGGGCAGAGCTTCGGCGTGTGGAACGCATCCGGCCTGACGCTGCGCGTCGAGGGCGACGCCAACGACTACGTCGGCAAGGGCATGGCGGGCGGCCGCATCGTCGTCTTCCCGCCCAAGACCGCGAAGTACGAGGCGCACCGCAACATCATCATCGGCAACACCTGCCTGTACGGCGCCACTGCTGGCGAACTGTTTGCTGCCGGCATGGCCGGCGAGCGCTTCGGCGTGCGCAATAGCGGTGCCCTGGCCGTAGTGGAAGGCGTGGGTGATCACGGTTGCGAGTACATGACCGGTGGTTGCGTGGTGGTGCTCGGCGACACCGGCGTCAACTTCGGTGCCGGCATGAGTGGCGGCATGGCCTTCATCTACGACGAGTCCGGGCTGTTCGCCGGCCGAGTCAACCGCGAGATGGTCGACACGCACCGCATCACCGATGCCGATGGGGCGCCTTACCGCGCCTTCCTCAAGACGCAGATGGAGCGCCACGCGGCGCTGACCGGGTCGGCCCGCGCGAAGGCACTGCTGGCCGACTTCGACGCCACCTTACAGCGTGTCTGGCTGGTCAAGCCGCGCCGCATGACCATGGAGACGCTGGTGGCAGACCTGCCGCGAGCCGTTGAGGCCATCACCGCCTGAGTCGACCCCAGACCTCTAAAGCCCAAAGATGAAACGCGATCCCTTTCAGTTCCTCGACAAGCCGCGCCGCGATGGCGAGAAGACCAAGCCGGTCATCCGTATCAAGGATTACCGCGAGATCTACGCCACCATGGATGGCGAGCAAGCGGGTGAGCAGGCTGGCCGCTGCCTGGCCTGCGGCAACCCCTACTGCGAATGGAAGTGCCCGGTGCACAACTACATCCCCAATTGGCTCGCGTTGATCCAGGAGGGGCGCCTGTTCGAGGCCGCCGAGCTGTCGCACCAGACCAACTCGCTGCCGGAGATGTGCGGCCGCGTCTGCCCGCAGGACCGCCTCTGCGAGGGCGCCTGCACGCTCGAGGAAGGCTTCGGCGCGGTGACCATCGGCCAGATCGAGAAGTACATCACCGATACCGCTTTTGCGCAGGGCTGGCGCCCGGACATGAGCGAGGTGGTGCCGACCGATTTTCGCGTCGCCATCATCGGCGCCGGCCCGGCTGGCCTGGGTGCCGCTGACATCCTGGTGCGCAATGGCGTCAAGCCGGTGGTGTTCGACCGCTATCCGCAGATCGGCGGGCTTCTGACGTTCGGTATCCCCGAGTTCAAGCTCGAGAAGCACGTCGTGCAGACCCGCCGCGAGGTGATGGAAGGCATGGGTGTGGAGTTCCGGCTCGGCGTGGATGTTGGCCGCGATGTCCCGTTCCAGCAGTTGGTCGATGAGTTCGACGCGGTCTTCCTGGGTATGGGCACCTACACCTACATGAAGGGCGGCTTCCCCGGCGAGGACTTGCCGGGTGTGGTCGAGGCGCTCCCGTATCTGGTGGCCAACGTCAACCGCAACCAGGGTTGGGCGCAGCCGGGCGAGGTGTTCCACGACATGAAGGGCAAGCGCGTGGTGGTGCTTGGTGGTGGCGATACCGCCATGGACTGCAACCGCAGCGCTATCCGGCAGGGCGCGGCCAGCGTGACCTGTGCCTATCGCCGTGATGAAGCCAACATGCCTGGCAGCCGCCGCGAGGTGGCCAACGCCCGCGAAGAGGGCGTGCAGTTTCTGTTCAACCGCCAGCCGGTGGCGATCGTTGGCGATGGCAAGGTGGAGGGCGTGAAGGTGGTGACCACCGAACTCGGCCCGCCGGATGCCAGCGGCCGCCGCGTGCCGGTCGAGGTGGCCGGCAGCGAGGAGATCATCCCCGCCGACAATGTGATCATCGCCTTCGGTTTCCGCCCCAGCCCTGCACCGTGGATGGCGCAGTTCGGCATCGACACCGAGAGCGACGGCCGCATCAAGCTGAACGAGAACGGCCCGACCGGTCAGACCAGCAACCCCAAGGTCTTCGCCGGCGGCGACATGGTGCGTGGTTCTGACCTGGTGGTCACCGCCGTATGGGAAGGCCGCGAGGCCGCCAAGGGCATCCTCGCTCATCTAGGGGTCTGGTAAGCCTGTCATTTGCTCAGGTCGACCGCTTGTCAGACCCAGGTCTGACGGTGTCGAGACGCTTGCCCCAGAAAAGTGTCAATTCCGTGTTACGCTCGACGGCGTTACGGGGACCCTAACAAGAACAGCCACATGCTGAAGAACGACACCTTTCTGCGCGCGCTGCTGCGCCAGCCCACCGAATACACGCCGCTGTGGCTGATGCGCCAGGCCGGCCGCTACCTGCCGGAGTACTGCGCCACCCGCAAGCGCGCCGGCAGTTTCCTCGGCCTGTGCAAGAACCCGGACTTTGCGACGGAAGTCACGCTGCAGCCGATCGACCGCTACGATCTCGACGCCTCGATCCTCTTCTCCGACATCCTGGTTATTCCGGACGCCATGGGCTTGGGCCTGTACTTTGCCGAGGGCGAGGGGCCAAAGTTCGAGCGCCCCCTGCGCGACGAAGCCTCGATCAAGGCGCTGCAGGTGCCGGACCCGACCGAGACGCTGAAATATGCTCTTGATGCCGTGACGCAGATCCGCAAGGGTCTGGATGGCCGCGTGCCGCTGATCGGTTTTGCCGGCTCACCGTGGACACTGGCCTGCTACATGATCGAGGGCGGCGCCAGCGACGACTACCGCAACATCAAGACGCTCATGCTGTCGCGGCCGGAACTCATGCACCACATCCTCGATATCAATGCGCGTGCGGTGACGGCCTTCCTCAACGCGCAGATCGAGGCCGGCGCGCAGGCGGTGATGGTGTTCGACAGCTGGGGCGGTTCGCTCTCGACCCATGCCTATCGTGAGTTCTCGCTGCGCTATCTGGCGCAGATCGTCGCCGGGCTCAAGAAGGAACACGATGGCGTACGCATCCCCAACATCGTCTTCACCAAGGGCGGTGGCCAGTGGTTGGAGATGATCGCGGCGACCGGCTGCGACGCCGTCGGCCTCGACTGGACCACCGATCTGGGTAACGCCCGCTCGCGCATCGGCGACAAGGTCGCGCTGCAGGGCAACTTCGACCCCTCGGCGTTGTTCGCGCCGCCGGAGGCGATCCGCGCCGAGGTCGGGAGGCTGCTGGCCAGCTTCGGCCATGGCTCGGGGCACGTCTTCAACCTCGGGCACGGCATCAGCCAGTACACTCCTCCGGAGCATGTCGCCGCTCTCATCGACGCCGTCCATAGCCTCAGCCGGCAATACCACCAGCCAGCCAGCGCTGTCGCTGTCTCCGCCTGATATCGCCAGTGCGCAAGCGACCAGCGTGGTCCGCGTTGCGCTCGACGTTCCGCTTGCCGGCCCCTTCGATTACCTTCCACCGACCAACGACCCGTTAGATCTGGCTGATATCGGTCGGCGCGTCGTCGTTCCGTTCGGGCGGCGTCGCCTAGCGGGGATCGTGCTAGAGGTCGGCATGACCAGCGACTGGCCGGTCGCACAACTCAAGCCGATCGAGCGTGTGGACCGCGTCGCTCCGCCGGTGCCTGCCGAGGTGCTGGCGTTGGCAGGCTTTGCTGCCGATTATTACCGCGCTCATTTTGGTGAGGTGCTTCTGCCCGCCCTGCCCCCGGCCCTGCGGACAGTGCGCGCATGGCGTACCCCACGTTACAAAAGCGAGCGCACACTTGCGCCCGACAACGCACCAGAGCTGACGCTTGAGCAGTCGGTGGCGGTGCGTACGCTGACAGCTCGACTTGATGGAGCCTACTCGACCACCCTGTTGCATGGCATCACCGGTAGCGGCAAGACCGAGGTCTACCTGCGTCTGATCGATGCGGTGCTGCAGGCTGACGGGCAGGTGCTGGTGCTGGTGCCCGAGATCAACTTGGTGCCGCAGATGCTCGAGCGGGTACAAAGACGCTTCCCAATGGCGCGTTGCGTGGCGCAGCACAGCGGTCTTGCCGATGGCGAACGCTTGGCTGGGTGGTTGGCCGCGCAGTCGGGTGCAGCTCAGGTGGTGGTGGGTACGCGCCTGGCGGTGTTTACGCCCTTGCCTAAACTCGCTTTGACGATCGTCGATGAGGAGCACGATCCCAGCTACAAGCAGCAGGACGGGCCGCGCCTCCACGCCCGCGATCTTGCCCTGTGGCGAGCCAGCGCACGTGGTATCCCGGTCGTACTCGGCAGCGCCACGCCCTCGCTTGAGACTTGGGCACGGGCTCAGACTGGTGCGATCGAACGCCTCACGCTGCCATTCAGGGCGCGGGCCACCCGTTTGCCGGCGGTGCGCCTGATCGACCTGCGCCGAGGTTCGGCGGACGGGCCGGTCAGTGGCGAGCTGCTACAGGCACTCCGCGAGCGAGTGGCGCGGGGCGAACAGAGCCTGTTGTTCATCAACCGCCGTGGCTATGCGCCGACGTTGCGCTGCAGCTGCGGATGGCAGGCCGATTGCCACCGCTGCAGTGCACACCTGGTTCTGCACCGCAATCCTCACCAGCTGCGATGCCACCACTGCGGTGCCGTGCACAGGGTGCCGCGCGTCTGCCCAGACTGCGGCAATCAGGACCTGCGGCCGCTTGGCCAGGCCACTCAGCGCATCGAGACTTTACTGGCTGACCTGCTTCCGGGGGCGCGTGTCGCTCGTGTCGATCGCGACTCTGTCCGCCGGCGGGACGATTGGCCGCAGCTGCAGGCGGCCATCGAGGCGGGAGCGATCGATGTGTTGGTTGGCACCCAGATGCTGACCAAGGGCCACGACTTTGCAGGCATCACGCTGGTCGGTGTAGTGGATGCCGACAGCGCGCTGTACGCCAGCGACTTTCGCGCCCCCGAACGCCTGTTTGCGCAGCTGTTGCAGGTGGCGGGTCGGGCCGGCCGTGGAGCACGCCCAGGTGAGGTGCTGATTCAGACGCGTTTGCCCGAGCACCCGCTGTTCGCGGCTTTGCAACGGGGAGACTTCGCTGGTTTTGCCGCCAGTGAGCTGGCCGAGCGGCAGCGCACCGGTCTGCCACCCTATGGTTATCTGGCCTTGGTGCGTGCCGAGGCCTCCAGCGATGCTGCTTGCGAAGCATTCTTGTCTGCAGTTGCCCAGACCGCGACCGATCTCCAGGGCCATTCGCGTCGGTGTGATGCCAAGTCCAGCGTGCAGATCTTCGACCCGGTGCCCAGTAGCATGGCGCGAATCGGTGGGCAGCATCGCTGGCAACTGATGCTACAGTCAGTCCAGCGCCCGGCGTTGCGGGCGCTGCTGGGGACCTTGGCGCCGCAGCTTCACGGACTAGCCGGTCGGCGGGTGCGCTGGTCGATCGATGTCGATCCGCAGCAGCTCGATTAGCTGTGCCGCTTTTGCTTGCCAATTCAGGAACTCGCCCGCCACAGGCGAGACCAAGCGCAGTTCGTTTTGTCTGGAGCCTTTCATGTTGAAAACGTTTGTCCGTTCTATCGCTGGGCTGGCCGCGGTGGTGGTCATGCAGCCGTCACTTGCCGCTCCTCCCGCGACTGTGACCGATTTGCGCATGCCCGAGTCGGTGCTGGTGATGCGTGATGGCAGCATGTTCGTTAGCGAGATGGGCGAATTCGGCAAGGACGGCGACGGCACCATCATTCGCATCAAGGATGGCCAGCGCAGCGTTTACGCCAGCGGCCTCAACGATCCTAAGGGTCTGGCCGAGCGCGCCGGCATCCTCTACGTTGCCGACAAGGACCATGTGATGATGGTGTTGGCCGACGGCACGGTGAAGCCCTTTCTGACGCCCGAACAGTTCCCCAAGCGGCCGCAGTTTCTGAATGACCTGGCCTTCGACATGAACACGGTGCTGTACATCTCGGACAGCGGCGACATTCAGAACGGTGGCGGCGGCGCCATCTATCGCGCCACCCCGGAAGGGCGCGTGCTGCTCATCGCCGACAGCACCATCAACCCGCTGGTGCAGAGCCCGAATGGGCTGTCAACGGTGCAGAAGGGCTACCTGCTGGTGGTCGATTTTGCCACTGGAGACCTCTACCGCATCCGCCTGCGCGACTTCCTGTTCGACAAGTTGGCGAGCGGCTTCGGCGGGGGCGATGGCATCGCCATGGCTGGCACTAACCTGTACATCTCCGACTGGAAGGGTGGCAAGTTGTGGAGCTTGGATATCACCGCCCCGGGAGCCGAGCCTAAGCTGGTGCGCGAGGGGTTTGAGGGGTCTGCTGACATCGATTCGACTCCCGATGATGCTTACATCCTGGTGCCAGAGATGAAGGCCGGTCGCTTGGTCGCGGTCCCGGCAAACTGAGTTTTCGGGATCGGCGGGCTAGCCGATCGTCGCAGGCCGGGCGATGGATGTCGCCATCGGCCGGGGCAGCACAGGCGGGACCATGCCCCCGGCTCTGGCTGCTATCGCGGCGACTCGACCAGCTCGTGGTAGACCTGCAGCGTGGCGTCGGTCATGCGTTGCAGGGTGAAGGGTTGGTCGGGTGGGACCGGTGGGGCGGCGCGAAGGAAGTCGAGGCTACGTGCGACCAGTGCGTCGATATCGCCCGGCGGGACCAATCCGGTGGGGTAGATGGCGCGCAGAGACTCGCCGACGCCGCCGTGGTCGTAGCCGATCACCGGTTTGCCGAGCGACAGCGCCTCGACCGGTACCCGGCCGAATGCTTCGGGCTCGCGGGCCAGTGAAAAGACGATGTCACAGACCGCCATGACATCGCGCAGGTCACTCCGGTGGCCAGTGAGCGTGATGTGCTGTTCAAGCCTCGACTCGCGCAGATGCTGGCGAAGTTCTGCTTCGAAGTCGTGTTTGGACGCTTGCGTGTCGCCGATGATCAACCCGTGAATCGGCTCGCCAGCATCGACGAGCCGGGCGACCAGAGCCAAGAAGTCCTCCTGCCCCTTCCAGCGCGTGAGGCGTGCCGGCAGCGCAAGCAGGCGTTTGCCGAATAAGTGAGGGTGGTCGCGTCGCCATGTCTTCAGCCACTCTGCCGAAGGCTGGTGGCCATACGGGAACTCTGTTGAGTCGATTCCACGGTAGATCAGGCGGATGCGGCCCTCTGGCACCTGGTAGTGCGCACGGATGTAATCGCGGATGGTTTCGCTGATGGCGATCACCCGCTCGCCACGGGTCATGACAGCGCTGTAGCAATTCACTGTGTAGGGGCCGTGCACCGTGGTCACCAGCCGAGGGCGTCGCGCCGCAGGGAGGCTCATCCACGCCAGCCAGACAATCCACGCCGGCAGACGCGAGCGGACGTGGACGATGTCGATTTGACCACTGCCCAGTAATTGCCGCACGGGCCAGATGTGGCGCAAGCTGAATAGGGATTTGCGCCCGATATCGCGGGCGAGGTGTTTGCTACCCTCGGCCTCGAGTCTTGGGACGAGACGCCCTGCGGCCGACATGACTAGCGAGCGGTGTCCGGCGGTGACTAGTGCACGGGCGACGTCCAGAGTGCCGCGTTCGACACCGCCTGATTGCAAAGCTGGCAGGACCTGTAGGACGGTCAGGAAGGCTCTTGCGATCGGGGGGTGTTTCATCGCACTGGTCCGTGCTCCACGCGTCCGAACCAGCGCTTGATGATCTCGGCCGCGACTCGGTCGGCCTCGGCCAGTGGCTCCGAGCGTGGGAGAGGTACTTCGGGTGTCCAGTTGGTGAAGCGGACGACGCGTCGATCCGTCACGAGGTGGTCGATGCCACGGTTGATGCGGCTGTGGCCTCTACGCGGTACGTCGAGTACGCCTACGGCAACGCCAGCGGTGAGCGCCTCGTAGAGCATGGAGACCGAGTCCTCGCTGACCCAGGCGGTGGCGACCAGTGCGAGTTGCTCGGCCACCCATCCTGGCGGGGTCTGCTTGAAGGGCACGATCTCAAGGTTGGGCAGGCGCAGGCCACGCAACGCCGCGTCGCTATCTTCCGGCGTGCGGCGAGAGGTTGTTAGCGTCCAGCGCACGCCCGGACTGCCGGAGACCAGACGCCGTACCTGCTCGACAATGCTGCTGCTGCGCCAGTCATGGTGGCGCGAGGGTCCACCGATGAGGATCACTCCACGATCGGCATGGTGTGGCCCGGCGGCAGTCAGCGGGTTGAGTGCACCTTCGGTCTGTATGACGCATGGGCTGGCGCGCACTCCATCGTGGCGCGGCACCACCACCAGGTCGAACAGGCGCAGGGGTAGGGTGGGCTTCATCAACACGATTAGTTTGCCGCCGTAGGCCCGGCGCAGCGCGAGTGCAGTGAGGTGAGTGCGGTGGCCGCAGCAGAGGATGAGGTCGGGCGACGCGTCGGGCAATTGCTTGAATGGCGGAAAGAACAATTGCGTGGGCAACTGGAGCGGTCGCCAAGCGGGTATATCCCTCACGGCCACCTTGCGGACTCTTTCCAGTGCTGCGATCAGCCCCGCTGTCTGCGACAGATGTCCGGGGGTCGTGTCGGTGATCCGCCAAATCTCCAGCCGTTCCATGCGCGCATGATGGCGGTTCGCGCTAAAGTTCGCCATTGCCCCGACAGGAGTGGCGGCCGTAGGCAAGTCGATGTTGCATACAACTGACTCATCACAGATAGAGCGGCCATGGGGAACTTACAAACTTGGGCGCTTGGGTCGTCTGTTCCAGACTCTGTCCGGGCTTATGCCGACCAACTGGGTCGGGCGCCGATTTGCTCTTCTTTTCCGAAAATTGGCGCTGATCGGGGCTGGACCGTTGATCGACTTAGAGAGCCAGGGGCTGCGCCTTCGGATCGCACGACAGGGCAATGTCTCAGACCGTAAGTTTGCCTTCATGCCCCAGTTCGTCGACCCGTTCGAGCGGGCGGAGATCCTGTCGCGGCTTAAGCCTGGTGGCTACTTCCTTGATATTGGTGCGAATGCTGGTGTCTATTCGCTGTGCGCTGCCCAAAGGTACGCCGAATTAGGCGGCGGTCGAGTGTTGGCTTTCGAGCCCAATCCCCAGATCGCCGCGACGCTGCGAAGGAACATCCGGTTCAACGGGTTTGAACACATCATCGAGGTGATGCCCTTCGCTTTGAGCGACTCGCCTGGAGAACTCGAGTTCTTCGTGGATGCGAGCAACCAGGGTCAAAGTGGCTTTGATCGAGGTCTTCCGGACAGCCCGGGTCACGAGGGGGCGCGGCGTGGTGCGCTGCGCGCGGGTGAGCGCATCGCGGTACCATGCCGCACGCTAGGCGATGTTCTGAACGGGTTGGGCTTGCATGCCGCGGATGCCCTGAAGATCGACGTCGAGGGCGCGGAAGATCTTGTTCTAGGGGGATTTTTCCGCTCTGCGCCGGACCAACAACTCCCTCGTTGCCTTGTGATCGAGAATTCCGAGAGCCACTGGTCGATTCGCTTGTTCGATTTGTTCGAAGCTCGCGGTTTACGCTTGCTGAAGCGGACCCGCATGAATTCGGTGTTTGCCGCATGACAGAGACCCGGCAGTTCATATGCATGAAGTGGGGCACACTCTACGGCCCTGAGTATGTCAATCGCCTCTATCGGATGATTCGAGCCCACTGCGCCGGGCCCTGCCGACTGGTCTGTTTGACGGACGATCCGAAAGGAATCGATGGCGGGGTGGAGTGCTTGCCTTGCCCACGCATCGAAGTGCCCGAGCCTTATTCGTGCAAGCCGTGGCGCAAATTGGCTACCTTTGCCCCAGCCGATCGCTTGTTCGGACTCTCAGGTGACTGGTTGTTCCTCGATTTGGATGTGGTCATTTGTGGTCCGCTGGAAGATTTTTTTTCCTTTCAAGCCGATGAGGACTTTGTCGTCATGCAGAACTGGACTCAGCCCGGCAAAGGAATCGGGAACACCTCCGTTTATCGATTCCGTGTCGGCGCCTTGGCTTGGGTCCTAGAAAAACTCGAGCGAGAGCATCAGTCAATCTTTCGGCAGTTCAGAAATTCCCAGACGTTCATTTCCAGAACATTGGGTGCGCCCGTGTTTTGGCCCGATTCTTGGTGTGTTCTCTTTAAGGTTCACTGTGTGCCACGTTGGCCATTGCGGTTCTGGAAGGCGCCAACGATTCCCGCGGGTGCAAGGGTCATTGCTTTTCCAGGATTCCCCAATCCGCATGAGGCCCTCGAGGGCCGTTGGCCGGCGAAGTGGTACAAAAAGTTTTACAAGTTCTTATTGCCCTCCCCATGGATTGCAGATTTGTGGACGGCGAAATCTCAAGTGTCGTCTCGGCCAGGATGAAAAAGCAGGTTATTTGCGTGAAGTGGGGGACTCGGTATGGTCCCCATTTCGTGAATATTCTTTATGCCATGGCTCGACGTCACATCACGGAGCCTTTTCGCTTCATTTGCTTCACGGACAAGCCTGATGGCATCCGCCCCGAGGTTGTGGTCCATCCCCTGCCCGACTTGGGTTGCGAGATCCCGCCGGATGTGCCGGGGAAATGGCGTAAATGCGCAATTTGGAATCCCGAGCTTTACGGCGAGACCGGTCCGGCGCTGTTCCTCGATCTCGATGTAGTGATCACCTCAAGCCTCGACCCGTTCTTCGAGTTTGGTGACCCGGAAGACGTGATTTTGGCGCGTAACACCATCCGACCCTTCGAGCGTTTGGGGCAGTCATCTGTGTTCCGTTTTCCGATTGGTAAGCATGCCTACATGCTCGAACAGTTGCGGGCGGATCCGGCGGGTATCAGTCGTAAGTACCAGTTTGAGCAACGTTATACAACCCGCTGCATTCGTGGTGGCATCAAATTCTGGCCAGACCGCTGGGTCGCCCATTTCCGAAAAGATTGTCTTGGCTGGTGGGTGTTGCGTTACTTTCGCACTGCAACGCTACCGAGGGCTGCCCGCGTGGTTATATTTCCGGGTAAGCCCGATCCTGAAGATGCGATTCTGGGGCGCTGGCGGAAGGAGTCGGAACACACCTCAGGCTGGCGCCATTTTTTTGATTTCTCTTGCCGCAAACGGGGGAAGAAGTGGCGCCGCCATATTCATCACTATCTGCTTCCGGTGCCTTGGGTGGCCGAGCATTGGCGAGAATGAGTCGGGAGGTTTGGTTTCATCTGCATGTCCCCAAATGCGCAGGAAGCACGGTTGAGCAACATGTTGCGGCGCACCTAGGGGGAGAGGCTTTTCTAAGGCCGACTCGTCGCCATGGGATCGGGTATTACTTCGGTAGGGGCTACGACATTCCGGTGCAGCGGGAGTTGTCAGAGATTAGATTCGTTAGCGGTCATTTTTTTGGGCGCTCGGTTGAACAATTATTCTCATCGGCCGAAATTCGACGAACAGTGCTCTTGAGAGACCCGCTGTCTTATACGTTGTCTCTTTACAACTACCGAATGCGCCGCTACCAGAAGCAAGGGGCTCGAGTAGTACCGTTCGACGTCTGGCGTCGAAGCCGTGGCGCCGACCCTATATCGACGTTTATTTTGAATAGGTATTTAGAGATTCCTCTGTGGCGTCTGTTGATGTTGGACCGTGCGGCTAAAGCAGAGCTGCTGGGACGGGCATTAGAGGGGTTTGATTTCGTTGGAGACATCTCTTCGTGCTGCGATTTCGTTGCCCAACTCAGCCAGCGGATGGGAATCCCCAGAGTTAACGCTCGGCGCAACGTGACGCCGACCGACGAGCGTTTGATACACGCTGACAATCTCTCCGCCAGCGTTTTGGCGGAAATTCGGGCCTCAACAGCGTTGGATCAGTGGCTTTGGGAGAGCTATCGAGAACGCGGATGGGAAAGGTGGGGTCGATCGGAAGTCCCTAAATTTTCCGGAGACGGGGCCTCTTCCCTCATTGGGGAATTGCGGCGTGGCTTGTATTCCGTGGTGGCGCGTTCAATTCGCGGACGCTTGTCGGGAAGACCTTCCCTTGAGGAGATCGAGCGGCGGTAGGTTGAGGGATTGATGCGCTTGGAAGAGCGACGGGACCCTGCATAATCCGGGTATGTCCACCCTCCTCCTCGTCGACGGTTCATCCTACCTCTACCGGGCTTACCATGCCCTACCCGACCTGCGCACCCGCACCGGTGAGCCGACTGGCGCGTTGCATGGCGTCATCAACATGCTTCGCCGGCTAGCGGGCGAGTACCCCAGCGTGCACCGTGCGGTGGTGTTCGACACCAAGGGCAAGACGTTTCGCGACGACCTCTACCCCGATTACAAGGCGCACCGGCCCTCGATGCCAGAGGACCTCGCCGCGCAGATCGAGCCGATCCATGCCGCAGTCCGCGCACTGGGCTGGCCGCTGCTGATGGTCGACGGCGTCGAGGCCGATGACGTGATCGGCACGCTCGCCGCGCAAGCCTCGGCGCGCGGATGGCAGACGGTCATCTCGACCGGCGACAAAGACCTCACCCAGCTCGTCGACGACCACGTCCTGTGGATCAACACGATGAGCGGGGAGGTGCTCGACCGGCCTGGGGTGCAGGCCAAGTTTGGCGTGGGGCCCGACCTTATCGTCGACTATCTAGCGCTCGTCGGCGACACGGTGGACGGTGTTCCTGGCGTCGAGAAGTGTGGCCCCAAGACCGCGGTGAAATGGCTGCAAGCGCACGGTTCGCTGGATGGCGTGATCGCTCATGCGGCAGAGATTCCCGGCGTGGTCGGCGAGAACCTGCGCAAGCACCTCGATTTCTTGCCGCTGGGCCGGGAATTGGTCACCGTGCGCCGCGATATCTCCCTGCCCGTGACCCTCGACGACATCGCCGCGCAGCCATCACACACTGAAGAGCTGCGCCAGCTGTATTCGCGGTACGAGATGCGCAGCGCCTTGGCTGCGCTTGAGAACGGGATTGGTGCAGATGTCGTGGCTGCCGCCGCGGAAGGGCCGGGCGCAGCGAGTCTGTCGGGCAAAGGAGCGTTGCCGTTGCGATCAGCGGTTGCGGGGAACCAGGCGGCGGATCCGGGTACCTTTGCTGGCGAGCGGGCGTTCCCCGCCCAGCGGGCGCCTGTGGTTGACTACGAGACTGTTCTTACGCCGGCGCAGCTCGACCACTGGCTGGGGCGCATCAGCCACGATCATCCCGTCGCGCTCGACACCGAGACCACCAGCCTCGACCCCATGCACGCCAGGCTGGTTGGCATCTCCCTGTGCACCCAGGCGGGCCACGCCTGCTACATCCCGCTAGCACACCGCTACGCTGGCGCACCCGACCAGCTGCCCTTCGATGAGACGCTCGCGCGTCTCAGGGCCTGGCTTGAGTCCGATCATCCCAAGATCGGCCAGAACCTGAAATATGACCGCCACGTGCTGGCCAACCACGGCATCAATCTGGGCGGTGTGGTTGGCGACACGCTACTGCAGTCCTACGTGCTCGAGAGCCACCTGCGACACGACCTCGAGTCACTGGCACGGCGGCATCTCGACGCCGACTCGATCAGTTACGAGTCGATCTGCGGCAAGGGCGCATCGCAGATCAGCTTCGATCAGGTCGATCTCGACACCGCGACCCGGTATTCGGCAGAGGACGCTGATCTCACCCTGCAGGTCCATGTGCACTTGGCGCCGCAGATCGCCCGCCACCCGGGGCTTGAGCGCATCTATCGTGATATCGAGTTGCCGCTTTCGCAGGTGCTGTTCGAGATGGAGCGGGTCGGCGTGTTGATCGACCCGGCGCTGTTGCTCACGCAGTCGGACGAGCTCGGTCACGCCATGGCGGCGTTGGAGGAGCAGGCTTACGCCGCCGCAGGTCAGCCCTTCAACCTGGGCAGCCCCAAGCAGATCCGCGAGATCCTTTTCGACCGCCAGCAACTCCCTGTTCTCAAGAAGACGCCGTCCGGCGAACCGAGCACTGACGAAGACGTGTTACAGCAGTTGGCGCTCAACTATCCACTGCCCAAGCTCATCTTGGAGCATCGCGGCCTCTCCAAGCTCAAGAGCACCTACACCGACAAGTTACCGCGCATGATGAATCCGGCAACTGGGCGCGTTCACACCAGTTTTGGTCAGGCCACCGCAGTGACCGGCCGACTGTCGTCCAGCGAGCCCAACCTGCAGAACATCCCGGTGCGCACTGCCGAGGGGCGGCGTATTCGCGAGGCGTTCATCGCGCCGCCGGGGCACGTGTTGGTGAGCGCTGACTACTCGCAGATCGAGCTTCGGATCATGGCTCATGTGTCGCAAGACCCGGGTATGGTGCGGGCGTTCGCCCACAACGAGGACATCCATCGTGCCACTGCGGCCGAGGTGTTCGGGGTGACGCCGATCGAGGTCACCTCTGACCAGCGCCGCACCGCCAAGATGATCAACTTCGGACTGATCTACGGCATGAGCGCCTTCGGCCTGGCGCAGAACCTGGATATCGAGCGGTCTGCCGCGCAGACCTACATGGAGCGCTATTTCGAACGTTATCCAGGGGTCAAACGCTACATGGAAGAGACCCGAGCGCTGGCTCGCGAGCAGGGGTATGTCGAAACCGTGTTTGGTCGGCGCTTGTGGCTGCCCGACATCCGCGGTGGTAACGGTCCGCGCCGCGCTGCGGCCGAGCGTGCAGCGATCAATGCACCGATGCAGGGCACTGCGGCGGACATCATCAAGCTGGCCATGCTGCGCGTGCAGTCCTGGTTGAAAGCATCGGGTTTACGCTCGCAGCTGGTTCTTCAGGTGCACGACGAGCTGGTGGTCGAGGCGCCCGAAACCGAGGTCGAGACCATCAAAGCTGAACTCCATCGCATCATGGAGGGTGTCGAGGGACTGTCGGTGCCGCTGCTGGTCGAAGTGGGGGCTGGGCCGAATTGGGAGCAAGCGCATTGACCGACAATGTTGTTTGGCAGACCCACAAGATCGGCAAAGCCGAGCGCAGCCGCCGCAACCGCCAAAAGCCGTGTGTGCTCTGGTTCACCGGGCTGTCCGGTTCCGGTAAGTCGACCATCTCGGATGCGCTCGAGGTGCGTCTGCACGAGATGGGCTTTTTGTCTTACTTGCTCGATGGCGACAACGTTCGGCACGGGTTGAATCGCGACTTGGGGTTCTCCGATGCCGATCGGGTCGAGAACATCCGTCGAATCGCCGAGGTGTCGAAGCTGTTCGTCGATGCCGGATTGATCGTGCTGACTGCATTCATCTCACCGTTCCGTGCGGATCGCGATGCAGCGCGCGCCATCATGGGCCCGGGCGAATTCGTGGAGATCCACGTCGATGTGCCGATCGAGATCTGCGAATCACGTGATCCCAAGGGGCTGTATCGCAAGGCACGCGCCGGTGAGATCCGCAACTTCACGGGCATCGACTCGCCATACGAGCTGCCGCTGGCGCCCGAGCTTCGCGTCGACACCAGTCGAAACGCACCAGAGGCTTGTGTCCAGCAGATCATTGATTATCTGTCGGTGCACGGTTATCTGGTGCAAGGCTGAGTCGCAGATGTCCGATCGTCTTTTGGAAGCAGTCTGCCAACTTGCCAAAGATGCCGGCGAGCTGGTGCTGCAGGTTTACCGAAGCGACTTCGAGGTGCTGGATAAGGACGATGGTAGCCCGGTCACACTGGCTGATCGGCTGGCTGAAGATTGCATCTTGGAGGGTTTGGGGCGCATCAGCCCGGGCGTTCCGGTGGTTGCCGAGGAGGCCATTGCTGCCGGTCACCGACCGCAAGTTGGAGATGTGTTTTGGCTGGTCGACCCGCTTGATGGAACGCGTGAATTCGTTTCGCGCAACGGTGAATTCACTGTCAACATCGCTTTGATCGAATCTGGTCGACCGCGACTAGGCGTGGTTCTGGCGCCGGCGCTTGGCTGCCTTTTCGCTGGTGGGCGGGCGGGTCAAGTCGCCTTTCGTGAGATGGCGGGAACCAGGGTGCCGATCCGTGCCAGACCAGCGCCGCCAGAAGGCATCACGGTGATTGCCAGTCGCGCGCATGGCGACGCACAGGCGCTCGATGCATTCCTGTCGAACCGAAAGGTGGCTGCCATGCTACAGGCGGGTTCGTCGCTGAAACTCTGCCGCATCGCCGAGGGCGCCGCCGATCTTTATCCCCGGTTTGGCCGCACCATGGAATGGGACATCGCCGCGGGACAGGCGGTTTTGGAGGCCGCCGGCGGGCGCGTCGAGACGCTGGATGGTGCTGCACTGGGCTACGGCAAGCCAGATTTCGAGAACCCTCATTTCGTCGCTTGCGGGGTTTGATAGACCTGCTTGCACAGACTCCGCGCTACCTCAGTTAGCCCCGGATCGTGTTCCCCGGTATCTGCAGAGCCTCTACAATCGCAACCTTTGCTTTAGCAACCCAACCGGAGCCGAACCATGTCCGACAAGATCCTCTTCCGTACCGGCGAAGCCACTGTTCTCGCCAAGGAAGGCCAGTTCACCGACGCAATGCCCGAGATCCTGATCGGGGACGTCTCCGGTCCGGTCGGGCAGGCATTTGCAAATATGATGGCGCAGTCGGCCGGCCACACCTGCATGTTCGCGGTGCGCGCCTGTAACCATCAGGTCCGCCCGGCGACCATGATGGCAACCAAGGTCACCATTAAGAACTCGGCGTATATCAACCTGTTCGGCGGTGTGGTGCAGGCTGCGACCGCGGACGCGGTGGTCGACTGCGTGGCTGAGGGCATCATCCCCAAGGATCAAGCCGACAACCTCTGCATCATCGACCTGGTGTGGATCGACCCGCGCACCACCACCGACCCCAACCTCGACATGGACGACCTGTACCGCACCAACTACGAGGCCACCAAGCTGGCGATCCAGCGTGCGCTGAGCAACACGCCGACGGTGGACGATCTGATCAAGACCCGCCACACGGTGAAGCACGACATGTTCGACCCTTCGACTGGCACGTGGCTGCGCTAAGTCTGTTCAATACCACTCTAAAAGTGACCATCTCGCGCAAACTGGGGTGCTGGTCCCCTTTTGTCTGCTGATTCGGTGCTGAGCTACCGCCACGGTTTCCACGCTGGCAACCATGCCGACGTGCTTAAACATACGGTACTGACCGCGCTACTACGCCACCTGGCGCTGAAGGACACGCCGTTCCGCGTGGTTGATACGCACGCGGGCGCTGGCTTCTACCGACTGAACCACCCGTTTGCACAGAAGACCGGCGAGTGGCGCGATGGCATTGCGCGTATCTTCTCGGCGAGCGCTCCCCCGCCCGCGGTGGCGGATTATCTGGCGCTCGTCCGTCAAGCGAATGCGATGGAACTCGTTCCGGCAGTGCCGAAGAGTGCAACGCAAGGGCAGGTCGCTGGACAAGGCGTTGCCGATGCGCAGCCAGGCGTCTACCCCGGCTCGCCATGGATCGCCCGACAGTTGTTGCGCCCCGATGATCGCCTGCAGGTGTTCGAGCTGCACACGAGCGATGCACCCGCGCTCATCGAGTCTCTGCGCGGTGACCGCCAGGTCAAGGTCATCGCAGGCGATGGCTTTGCCGGTTTGCGCGCAGCTTGGCCACCCCCCTCTCGGCGGGGCGTTGCGTTCATCGACCCGTCTTACGAAGTGAAAGACGACTACCGTGCCGTGGTCGACGCTGTTGCAGATTCTCTCAAGCGTTTCCCTACAGGTATCGTTGCGGTCTGGTACCCGCGGCTAGCGCGGCGCGAATCCGAGCTGCTCCCGGGCAAGCTCAAACGCTTGTGCTCTGCGAACTGGCTACACGCGGCCCTGGATGTCCGCTCTCCTGTAGGGCCCGGAGTGCATGGCGGGATGCATGGGTCCGGCATGGTGATCTTGAACCCGCCTTGGACACTGCCGCAGACCTTAAAGCCCGCTATGCCCTGGTTGCAGCGCAAACTCGCGGTCGACGCCGGTGCGGCGACCACGCTGGATTGGCAGATCGCCTAGTCGATAGGCGGCGGTAGCAAGCTCAACACGTCGGCGCTCGTGCGTGCGACATGCAACTTGCCTAAGTCGTGGATGTCGATCGTCCCCTTGCTGACGAGGTGCGTATTCAACCAGTGCAACAGCTCGTCCCAGTAACTGTCTCCCACCAGAATCACTGGTACCGGTTGCACTTTCCCGGTGTTGATTAGGCAGAGGATCTCAAAGAGTTCGTCCAAGGTGCCCCATCCCCCCGGCATAACGACAAAAGCACGTGAATAACGGACAAAGACAGCTTTTCGTGTGAAAAAGCGCTCGAAATGCAGGTGAATGTCGATATGGGGGTTGGGTGTCTGTTCGGTCGCCAAGTGGATGCCCAGACCAACACTGGTGCTACCGCCAGCCTGCGCCCCCCGGTTGAACGCGTCCATCAAACCGGGTCCGCCGCCAGTCATGATGGCGTAGCCCGCCGCCGAGATGTCTCGTGCCAGCTCGAAGGCGCGTTGATTGAGAGGGTCCTTCTCACCAAGACGTGAGCTGCCAAACATCGAGATCGCAGGCCCAATGCCACGAAGTGCACGTTCGGCCTGCAGCAATTCGTGGGTGATGCCTTCGAGATTCCAGTGTGTGTGTTCCATGCGTGCAGTCTAGCCTGATGGGCACTTGCCGTTCGGGGCTAGCGGCTGGTCAGTCAACGCCTCCGGGGGATGACGCGTTAAGCCGGGCGTGACCGAAGCGTCGCCCGGGCAATGCCTTTCTTCGTGAGGCCCGGTCTTGCGGTCGGTCGGGGTGTCAGCGCCCCGGCCGGCTTTTTTTCGCTGCCGCCGCGTAGCGACGCAGGGCTTCGGCCCGCTGCGTGGCATGGTCGACGATTGGCGCCGGGTAGTCGCGGCCGAGCACAAATTCGGCCGATTGCGCCTCGAGCGGCGGCATGGTCCACGGGGCGTGGATGTACCTCGCAGGCACTTTCGCCAATTCAGGCACATAGCGGCGGATAAACCGGCCTTCAGCGTCGAACTTTTCTGATTGGCTGATCGGGTTGAAGATGCGGAAATAGGGTTGCGCGTCGCAACCGGTGCTGGCCGCCCATTGCCAACCACCGTTGTTGGCTGCTTGGTCGAAATCGATCAGCTTCTGGGCGAAATATGCTTCGCCAAGCCGCCAGTCCAACAACAGGTGCTTGGTGAAAAAGCTCGCCGTGACCATGCGCAGCCGGTTGTGCATGTAACCAGTGGTGTTGAGCTGGCGCATCGCTGCGTCAACCAGCGGGTAGCCGGTGCGACCCTCCCGCCATGCGGCCAGTCGCTCCGTATCGTCATCGGTGACAAGCGCCTCGTACTCCGGCTTGAACGGGCCGGTGGCTACGTGTGGGAAGTGGTGCAGGATGGCGAAATAGAAGTCTCGCCAGATCAGCTCATTCAGCCACCCAGAGCGGCCTTCTGTCATCGGGGCGCTGCTGTCGGTCGATGCTCCGTCAGTCGCATCCCGATCAGCCACGAGACCTGCAGCGGTCTCTAGACCGAGCGCCAGCCGCGCGCATTGCCGGATGCTCACCGTGCCAAAACGCAGGTGCACGGACAGATACGAGACGCCTCTGCTTGCTGGGAAGTCTCGCTTTTCTTTGTAAGCATCGATACGTTTTGCAAAATCTGCGCGCCTTGCGCCTCCGCCGGTCATACCCGGGACGATGCCAATCTCTGCGTTGTCGGTGAGCTCAAATCCCATTTCAGCTAGAGACGGGATGCCCGAGCCGGGTGCAGCAGGGCGTAGTTGCCCTGGTTCGGGGTCGATCGGGTAGGCGGCAACATCGATCAATGGCGGCTCGGCCGCGTGCAGGCGCTTTAGCCAGGCATTTTTGTATGGCGTGAACACGGTGAAGGGCTTGTCGGCTAGCGTCAGCACCTCATCACGCTCAAACACGACATGTTCTTTCACGGGCCGCGGCTCGACGCCATCCGCCTGCAACCGCCGTATGACGTCGGCGTCACGGTCGCGCGCGGCGGGCTCATAGTCGCGACCCCAGTAGACGGCCTGCACACCGAGCTCGCGTGCGAGCGCGGGAATGAGCTCGCGTGCGCGTCCATGCAACACTCGCAAGCCGCCGGCCTTTGCTCGAAGCGCAGTATCGAGCTCGACCACCGAGCCGTGAATGAAGTTGACGCGGCGATCGGCGCGGTCTTCCAGCGCGTCGAGAATCTCCGTGTCGAACACGAACACGCAGTGCACCTGCCTGGCGTTGGCTAAAGCGTGGTGCAGTGGTGCGTGGTCGTGGTCGCGCAGATCCCGGCGGAACCAGACAAGCGCTGTATCAATGGCGGGCATGGACAAAAAACTCCCGGTTGCCGTCACCGCCAGTGATCGGGCTCTCAAACCAGTCGAGCACCTCCAGACCTGCTTCGGCGAAAGCCTTGCGAATTCGCGTTTCGACGTCGGCGTAGCGGGCTGGGTCTTTTACCAAACCGCCTTTGCTGATGTCGGCGGGCTGCAGTTCAAACTGTGGTTTCACCAGGCTAAGCACCTGGCCCTCGATGGCCAACAAAGGGGGCCATTGCGGCAACAGCAAGGTCAGCGAAATAAAGCTCGCATCACAGACAATTAGGTCGAATGGCTTCTGATCGATATCAGAAGCCGACAATTGCCGTGCGTTAATCCCTTCTAGGGTGGTGTTGCGCGCGTCCGCCCGCAACTTCGGGTGCAGTTGGTTGCGCCCGACATCGATGCCCAGCACACTCGCGGCTCCCGCCTGCAGTAGGCAATCGGTGAAGCCCCCACTGGACTGACCCACGTCCAGACAGTGCAGCCCACGAACATCCAGGCCAGTGTGCTGCAGTGCACCCGCCAGCTTTAGGCCACCTCGCGACACAAAGCGGTCGGCCGGGTCGGGTGTCACCGTCAGCTGTTGGTGATCGGCGACTAGGGTCGATGCGCGTTTGACCGGAACGCCAGCCAGGCACACCCGCCCCGAGTCAATGAGTCGCTGCGCCGCCGTCCGCGAGGGCGCTAGCCCTTGGGTGACCAGAACCGTGTCGACCCGAAGGTCGTGGTCTGGCGAGGGCTGGCTGACGTGCGGCTTGTGACCGGGGTTGGGTGGTCTGCCTTTGCGCGGGTGGAAGGATTTCAATACCGGTAGGTGTCGGCCTTGTACGGGCCTTCCTTCTTCACGCCGATGTAGGCGGCCTGCTCGTCTGTGAGCTCGGTCAACATGGCGCCGACCTTCTTCAGATGCAGACGCGCGACCTTCTCGTCGAGGTGTTTGGGCAGCACGTAGACCTTGCCGACCTCGTAGTCATCGCGCTTGGTAAAGAGCTCGATCTGGGCGATGGTCTGGTTGGCGAAGCTCGACGACATCACGAAGCTCGGGTGCCCCGTGGCGCAGCCGAGGTTGACCAAGCGGCCCTTGGCCAGCAGCGTGATCTTCTTGCCATCGGGGAAGATGACATGGTCGACCTGCGGCTTGATCTCGTCCCACTGGAGCTTTTCCAGCGCGGCGACATCGATCTCGTTATCGAAGTGGCCGATGTTGCAGACGATGGCCTCGTCCTTCATGGCGGCCATGTGCTCGTAGCGGATCACGTTCTTGTTGCCGGTGGCGGTGACGAAGATGTCGGCCTTGTCGGCGGCATATTCCATGGTGACGACCTTGTAGCCTTCCATCGCGGCCTGCAGGGCGTTGATCGGGTCGATCTCGGTGACCCACACCTGGGCCGAGAGTGCGCGCAGGGCCTGGGCCGAGCCCTTGCCGACGTCGCCGTAGCCGGCCACCACCGCCACCTTGCCAGCGATCATCACGTCGGTGGCGCGCTTGATGGCATCCACCAAAGACTCGCGGCAGCCGTAGAGGTTGTCGAACTTGCTCTTGGTGACCGAGTCGTTCACGTTGATGGCGCGGAACTGCAGCGTGCCCTTGGCCGACATCTCGTTGAGACGCAGCACGCCGGTGGTGGTCTCTTCGGTCACACCGATGATTTGCGCAGCCTTGCGTGTATACCAGGTGGGGTCCTGCGCCAGCTTGGCCTTGATGCTATTGAACAGGCAGACCTCTTCCTCGCTGCCTGGGTTGGCCAGCACCGAGATGTCCTTCTCGGCGCGCTGGCCGAGGTGCATCAGCAGTGTGGCGTCGCCACCATCGTCGAGGATCATGTTCGGGCCCTCGTTGGCCGAACCGGCGGGCCCGAACTCGAAGATGGCGTGGGTGAATTCCCAATAGTCGGAGAGGCTCTCGCCCTTGTAGGCATAGACCGGCGTGCCTTTGACCACCAGCGCGGCGGCGGCATGGTCCTGGGTCGAGAAGATGTTGCATGAAGCCCAGCGCACCTGTGCGCCGAGCGCCTGCAGGGTCTCGACCAGCACCGCGGTCTGGATCGTCATGTGCAGCGAACCGGTGATGCGTGCGCCCTTGAGCGGTTGGCTCTTGGCGAACTCCTCGCGGATGGCCATCAGGCCCGGCATCTCGGTCTCGGCGACCTTGATCTCCTTGCGGCCCCATTCGGCCAGCGAGATGTCAGCAATCGCAAAGTCATTCTTGAGGTCAGCCACGGCGTTCATGTGTTCTCCTTGAACGGTGGCCGGGAGGCAGCGGTGGACTCACCCTCTGCCCGTGCCCGGCACGGGTTGGACTACAGGGTGAGCGCCGTTGCGACCGCCAAGCGGTTCTCCGAGCCTGGGGCCGGTGGCCTCGCAACGCTCCTCGGAGTCGGGGCTGGCCCCGTATCTGGACGATTGTAGATCATCCCTCTACGGCAGCCAGTCAGCAGCACTGAAGACCGTGTGGGTCGGCGGCGGTTCCCGGTTGATTAAATGTTAGCTGCGGCCCGCAGGCTTTCAGCCTTGTCCGTCCGTTCCCAGGCGAACTCTGGCTCCTCGCGGCCAAAGTGGCCATAGGCGGCGGTCTTGCGGTAGATCGGCCGCTGCAGATCGAGCATCTGGATGATGCCCTTGGGGCGCAGATCGAAGTGAGTGTTCACTAACTCAGCGATGCGCTCATCAGCGATCTTTCCGCTACCAAAAGTGTTCACGGTGACGTTCATCGGCCGTGCCACGCCGATGGCGTAGGCGACCTGGATCTGGCACTGCGCGGCGAGACCGGCAGCGACCACGTTCTTGGCTACATAGCGCGCGGCATAAGCAGCCGAGCGGTCGACCTTGGTCGGGTCCTTGCCGGAGAACGCGCCGCCGCCGTGCGGGCAGGCGCCGCCGTAGGTGTCGACGATGATCTTGCGCCCGGTGAGGCCGCAGTCGCCTTGTGGACCGCCGATCACGAAGCGCCCGGTCGGGTTGATCAGGTACTTGGTATCAGCGGTGAGCCATTCCTTCGGCAGCACCGGCTTGATGATCTCCTCCATCACTGCCTCGATGAAGGCCGGCTTCATGTTCGGGCCGTCGGACATCTCGGGCGCGTGCTGGCTGGAGAGCACCACGGTATCCACGCTCACCGGTTTGCCATCGACATAGCGCAGCGTGACCTGGCTTTTGGCATCCGGCCGCAGGAAGGGCAGGCGGCCGTCCTTGCGCAGCATGGCCTGGCGCTCGACCAGACGGTGCGCGTAATAGATCGCGGCCGGCATCAGCACTGGCGTCTCCGAGCAGGCGTAGCCAAACATCAGACCCTGATCGCCGGCGCCGAGGTTGAGGTAGTCATCAGAGGCGCGGTCCACGCCCTGCGCGATGTCGTTCGACTGCTTGTCGTAAGCGACCAGCACTGCGCAGCCCTTGTAGTCGATGCCGTACTCGGTGTTGTCATAACCGATGCGCTTGATCGTGTCGCGCGCGACCTGGATGTAGTCGACGTTGGCTTGGGTGGTGATCTCGCCGGCCAGCACGACGAGGCCAGTGTTGGTCAGCGTTTCGGCGGCGACGCGCGAGACCGGGTCCTGCTCGAGGATGGCATCCAGAATGGAATCCGAGATCTGGTCGGCGACCTTGTCCGGGTGACCCTCGGAGACCGACTCCGAGGTGAATAGGTAATCGCTCACATCTGCTCCTGCTGCGGCGGCGCCGCAAAAACAAAATCCCCGATGGCCGGCGACGGCCAGCTCGGGGATCGGAGCAGGCGACGCTTTAGCAGATTCCCGGAACCTAGGTCGCGCCTGTCGCGAAGGTGCTCCGGCCGCCCTGCAAGTTGTCCTGATTAACTCGGCGGTAGGGTAAGAGTATAGCGGCAGAGTTGGCTGTGGCCAAAGTCCGGCTGGCCGGACTGCAGTGGCTCTGCGGTGGACATCACCGATACCGCTCTGCACAATGCGGCGCCATGGAACTGCGCTTCACCAAGATGCAGGGTCTGGGCAACGATTTCGTCGTCATCGATGGCGTGCGCCAGGCGTTCAGCATGACCCCGGCCTTGGCTCGGCGCTTAGCCGACCGTCGCTTTGGCATCGGCTGCGACCAGCTCCTGCTGGTCGAACCGCCGGCCAGCCCCGAAGTCGACTTTGCCTACCGCATCTTCAACGCCGATGGCGGTGAGGTTGGGCAGTGCGGCAACGGCGCTCGCTGCTTTGCCCGGTTTGTGCGTGAGGAAGGGCTCAGCGACGCCAAAGAGCTTCGGGTGGCCACCCGCTCTGGTGTCATACGTCTGCGTATTGAATCTGATGGCCGTGTCACCGCCGACATGGGCCAGCCGCGGCTACGCCCTGAAGAGGTTCCGTTCCAAACCGATTCCGACGCACTGTTGCAGCCGTTGGAAGTGGCTGGGGATTTGCGCTATATCACCGCCTTGTCGATGGGCAACCCACATGCAGTACAGGTTGTTCCTGATATCGATCAGGCGCCGGTCGCTGCCGAGGGCGCTCTGATCGAGTGCCACCCGCGCTTCCCCGAGCGGGTCAATGCCGGCTTTATGCAGGTCATCGACGAAAATCGCATCCGCCTGCGCGTCTACGAGCGTGGCGTTGGTGAGACGCTCGCGTGCGGTTCGGGAGCTTGCGCGGCGGTGGTCACAGGCATCCTGCGCGAGCTGCTGATTTCGCCCGTGGTCGTCGAGACGCGTGGCGGTCGACTCGATGTCGCCTGGGGTGGCCCGGGCCAGCCAGTGATGATGACCGGTCCAGCCGAGACCGTCTTTCGCGGCAGTATCGTCATCCCCGGCTGATAGGGCCGGCGACACCCAATAGAGGCGATCAGGCACCTTTTCGAGCTTGCCCAGCCAGTCCCTCTCGATTGGCTGGGTCGATCGAGCGGTAGCGCTGGTCGAGGACAGCCACCTGGGCCTGCAGCAGGTCCAGTCCGGCATGGTTCTGCACGACATCGTCGGCAATTGCGCGGCGTTCCGCGTCGCTGGCCTGCGCGGCAAGCATTGCCCGCACTTGAGCTTCGCTGCTGCCGTCGCGTCGCATGACGCGCTGTAGGCGCAGTGGCGCCGGACATTCCACCGCGAGCACCCGGTCGAGCATCGCCAAGTAGCCTGAGCCCGATTCAGCCAACAGCGGAATATCGACGATCACATAGTCTCCAGCAGCCTGGTCGATACGCCGGGCAACTTCAGTGCGGATACGTGGGTGCAGGATCTGTTCGAGCGCGTGTCGTTCCTCGGGTGTATCGAAGACACGTCGACGCAGCGCACGGCGGTCGAGCTGGCCCTCGGCAGTGAGCACATCGGGCCCGAAATACCGCGCGATCTCGGCCAGCGCCGGCTGGCCCGGCTCGACCAGCGCGCGGGCGATGGCGTCGGTGCAGATCACCTGCGCGCCATGTCGGGCAAATGCAGCGGCGACTTCGCTCTTGCCGCTACCGATGCCTCCGGTGAGTCCAACGATCAGCGGCCGGGTGGGTGTCATGGAGCAAACAGATCGGCGAGCAGATGCGGACAACATACCGCCACCGCTCCGCCCAGCGCCAGTGCCGGTCCGAACGGCAGGGGCGTTTTGCGCGAACGACCAAAGAGCCAGATTGCTGTCAGTGCCCACAGACTGCCGGCGACGGAACTCAAAAGCACCACCCCTGGGAGGGTCTGCCAGCCGGCCCATGCACCGATCGCCGCCAGCAGCTTGAAGTCGCCCTCACCCATGCCTTCGCGCCCGGTCGCCAATCGAAACGCCCAATACACACTCCACAGAGTCAAGTAGCCGGCCGCTGCGCCAATGACGGCATCGCTCAGCGATACCAGGCCACCGCTCAAATTAAATAGCAGCCCCAACCAAAGCAGTGGCAGTGTCAGCTCGTCGGGGAGCCACTGCCGCTCGATGTCGATGGCGCTAGCCAACAGCAAAGTCCACAGGAACACTGCGACCAGCAGTGCCTGCCAAGTCGGGCCGAAAAGTGTCATCGCAAGCATTGCGGCTGTTGCGGCGGCGAGTTCGAGTAGCGGTTCGCGCCAACCGATGCGCGCCCCGCAGGCGCGACAGCGACCCCTTTGCAACAACCACGAGAGCAAAGGGATGTTCTCGGCAACACCCAAGCGATGCCCGCAGGCCGGGCAGTGCGACGCCGGTCGCCACAGGTTCAGTGGCGCTGAGATGGGCGGTTCGCCGCCTTCGAGCCGTGCGCATTCACTTTGCCAGCGATGCTCCAGCATGCGCGGCAGGCGATACGCGGCGAGGCCCAGAAAGCTCCCGACCGCAGAGCCGACAAGAGCCGCAAGTACCAGCAGCACGCCTAACCCACCACTGAGCCAAGCTGGAAGATCGGCAGGTACATCGAGACCACCAGTCCGCCGATGATCAGCCCCAGAAGCACCATGATTGCCGGCTCTAGCAAGGTCGACAGGCGAGCAACAGTCTCATCCACCTCTTGCTCGCAGGTGTCGGCTGCGCGAGCCAGCATCGACTCTAGCGCGCCAGATTCTTCACCTACCGCCACCATCTGCTGAATCATTACCGGAAAACGACGCGTTTTTGCCATTGCTGCCGACAAGCTGATACCCGCGGCGACATCGCGCTTGATGTCTTGGGTGGCTTCGCTGAAGGCGGCGTTGCCCGAGGCGCCGGCGACCGGTTCGAGTGACTCGACCAAGGTCACGCCCGCGCCCAGCAAGGTCGCCAAGGTGCGACACCAGCGCGCCAGCGCCGCCTTTTCAAGCAGTCGCCCGAACACCGGCAAGCGCAAGGCTAGATGGTCGAGGCGGGCTCGCAACCTCTCCGATCGTCGGTACTGGCGCACGGCCAGCAGGCCGCCGCCCACCAAACCAAGGAGCAGCAGTGGAGCCAGGGTCGACACGACCGACGACAGGCCAATGACGAGTTGCGTTGCCAGCGGCAGTTCGGCGCCGAAGCTGCGGAAGATGTCCTCGAAAGCCGGCACGACCCAGACAAGGATGATCGCCATCACGACCGTGGCGATAAGCATCACCGATGCGGGGTACATCAGCGCGGAGCGCACCCGGCTCTTCAGCTGTAGGGTTTTTTCCCGGTAGGTAGCGAGCCGATCGAGCAGGCTGTCGAGCACGCCCCCGGTCTCGCCGGCCCGCAGCAGGCTGCAGGAGAGCCGATCGAACAGTTCGGGGTGACGAGCGAACGATGCCGACATCGAATCGCCGGATTCGATGTCTGACTTCAACCCGGCGATCAGGCTCCGGAGGCGTGGGTTGGTCTGGCCTCGGCTAACGATGTCGAATGCCTGCAGCAGCGGGATGCCGGCGCGCAGCATGGTGGCGAGTTGCCGCGTGAACAGGGCGATGTCCTTTTCCCCGATACGCCGCCCACGTCCCGGGCGCACCAACGCCACGCGCTCGGGGCGGATGCCCTGTCGGCGAAGCGCGCTGCGCACGACGCGTTCGCTGGCGGCGGCCATTTCGCCTTGCTGTGGCCGGCCCTGCTCGTCGGTGCCGTTCCAGCTGTAGCGCTGTTCGACACTGGCAGCGCGGCCGCGCGATGTTGCCATTGCCGGTTCATTCATGGAGCAAGGCCTCGACCTCGGTGAGTGCGGTGACCCCGGCGCGGACCTTGGCCAGCCCTGCGCGGTGCAGGTCCCAGACACCTTCGCGGCGCGCTTGGTCGGCCAGCTCAATGGTGTTACCGCCAGCCATGATGATGCGCGCCAGCGCGTCGGAGACCGGCATCACCTGGTGGATGCCGACGCGTCCGCGAAAGCCGGTGTGGTTGCAGTGCTCGCAGCCACGTGCCCGCAGTGGCTGCCACGTGCCATCGAGCGCATCCTCGCCAAATCCGCAGGCGCGCAGCACATCGGGCGGCCGCGGGTCCGGCTCGGCACAGTGCGTGCACAAGCGACGGATCAGGCGTTGGGCGGTGATCAGGTTCACCGAGCTGGCCACGTTGAACGGTGCGATACCCATGTTCATCAGGCGGGCGAGTGTTCCCGGGGCATCGTTCGTGTGTAGTGTTGACAACACGCGGTGGCCGGTCTGTGCTGCCTTGATGGCGATGTCGGCGGTCTCCAGGTCGCGAATCTCGCCGACCATGAGCGTATCCGGGTCCTGACGCAGAAAAGCGCGCAACGCGGCAGCAAAGGTCAGCCCGGTCTTCTCGTTCACATTCACCTGATTGACGCCGGGCAAGTAGATCTCGGCGGGGTCCTCGGCGGTGGCGATATTGATGCCGTTTTCGTTCAGCCGTGCCAGCAGAGTGTAGAGCGTCACCGTTTTGCCGCTGCCGGTCGGGCCAGTGACCAACAGCATGCCGTGCGGGCGCGCTAGCGCAGTCAGCAGGGTTTCGCGTTGTTCCGGCTCGAGTCCGAGCTTGTCGATGTCGAGGTCGCCCATCGAGCTTCGCAGCAGGCGCAGCACGATTTTTTCGCCGAACAGGGTTGGCAGGGTGCTGACCCGCAGCTCAAGCGGACTGCCATCGCTCAGAATGCCTTGTAGGAAGCGAACCACCGGTGCATCTTCGACGTCGAGCCCGGCATCGCTCAACAGCTCGCTTTCGCCATGACCTTGGGCGAGGTCGAGCGCGAGCGCTTCTCCGGCGATGCGCTTGGCGTCGGCGTGCAGGCGGTCCCGTAACTTGCCGACCGCCTGTTGCAGGTGCCCGGCTTCCGCCACCACCAGCTCCAGATTGCGACCCGTGCCGAAGGCGATCTCGTCGAACAGCGCGTGCTGGCTAGGGTCGGCCGTGGCCAACATCAGACTGTTGCCGCGCACGGCCAGCGGTAGGCAATCGCCATGTTCCAGCCAACGTTCGTCGAAGCCGGTCAGCGCCTCTTCGCTGGACTCCAGAGCGCTGGCCTCGATTCTTGGCAGTCCGAAGGTCGAGGCCGCGTGGTCGGCGATCTGCGCCGCCGTCAGTCGACCGCTGGCAAGCAGCCGGTCGAGCAGTCTGCCGGAGCTGGGGCAGCCCAGCTGATCGAGATCGGCAAGATCGAGTAACCCGCTGCGGATCAGCGAGCGGGCGAGTTCGGAGTGCGCTAGGCGAGAGCTGGCGGTGTTCATCCCTGTATCTTCCGGGTCCGGCCGGTATCGGTCGTCGGTCAAACGTCTGGGTTCGACGCTTCTTGCGGTTCGGGTGGCCGAACCCGCACCGAACGCACCGCGCGGTCTTGCACTGACAGGATCTCGAGGGTGATTCCCGCCACGCGCAAGCTGACGCCGGCTTCGGGCAGGTCCTGCAACTGCTCCATGACCAGCCCGTTGATCGTCTTCGGCCCATCGAGCGGGAACTGAAGGCCCAGCTTGCGGTTGAGGTCGCGCAGGCTGGCGCTGCCGTCCACCACCCAGCTGCCGTCATCGTCCGCGTCCCAGCCACGGCCACGCGATGGCGATGTCGTGGTGAATTCGCCGACGATCTCTTCGAGCACGTCCTCTAGCGCCAACAGTCCGAGCATCTCGCCGTACTCGTCGACCACCAGAGCGATGCGCTCGCGTTGCTCCTGCAGCGCCTGCAGCTGGCCCAGCAGACTGCTGCCCGACGGTACGAAGATCGCTGGACGTACCTGTGCCTCGAGCGCCTCGCGCGAAAAGTCATCGTTTTGCCACAGGTGCAGGATGCGCCGCACATGCAGCAGGCCGATCACCTGATCGACCGATCCGCGATAGGCGAGCAAACGGTTGTGGTGGCAGGTCGCCACCTGGCGCCGCAGCGCGTCGTCGCTGGCGTCGAGATCGATACCCTCGATCTGGCTGCGCGGCACCATCACGTCGTCGACTGTGATCTCCTCGAGCCCAAGCAGGCGAACCAGCATGTCTTGGTGCTTGGGCGGGATGTAGCGACCGGCCTCGAGGACGATGGTGCGTAACTCTTCCTGTGTGATCGGCTGAGGTCCGAAAGCCGGTGGTTGCAGACGCAGCACCCTCAGCACCGCCTGCACGAACAGGTTGACGAACCAGATGACCGGATAGAACAGCCGCTGCAGCGGGGCCAACACATAGGCCGCGGGCAGGGCGATGCGCTCGGGATAGGCGGCGCCGATGACCTTGGGCGTGACCTCGGAGAACACTAGGATGCAGAAGGTGAGCAGTAGCGCTCCCAGCGAAAGGGCGACTTCACCCTCTCCGAACAAGCGAATGGTGAGCAGCGTGGTCAGCGTCGCGGCGAACGCATTGACAAGGTTGTTGCCCAGCAAGATCACGCCCAAAAGGCGATCGGTGCGCGCCAGTAGAGACTGCGTCAGCTGCGCGCTGCGCAGACCACTTTGCGCCAGATGTCGCAGGCGATAGCGGTTAAGCGCCATCATGCTGGTCTCGGCGATCGAGAAGAAACCCGAGAGCAACAGCAGCAGGATCAGGGCGGCGAACAGCGTGCCGGTGGAGATTTCGTCCAAATGGGTGGGCGCAGGTGCGGTCGACTCAGTATGGTGAGCCGCGTTCAGGGGCGCAAGTCGTAAGGCTTAACGTGCCAGCAAGACTTCGGCGACGAAGCGCGCTCCAACGTAAGCCAAGACTAGCGCGATGCAGCCGGCCAGTGTCAGTTGCGCTGCCGTACGACCACGACAGCCACGGAAGTGACGGGCTGCCAGCAGGGTGCCAAAGATCACCCAGCTGCCGATACCGAACACTGTCTTGTGAGTGAATGGCAGCGCCTGCCCAAAGATTTCTTCCGCCCATAGGGCTCCGCTGAGCAGGTTGAGCGTGAGCAGTACGAAGCCCGACCAGATGAGCCGGAACAGAATGCTCTCTTGCGTCATGATCGGCGGCAGATGCTGGACCCAGCCGTCGACGCGTGCCGCGTGCAGACGCGCCTCGCTCCATTGCATTAGCCAAGCCTGCAGACCGGCCAGAATAAAGAAGGCGTAGGCAAGAATCGCGGTGACCAGATGGCCTTGCAGGGCTAGACGATCGCCACCGGCGACCGGGTGCATGTCGGGCCACGCGATGACTGCCAGGCAACCCAGCGCCGCCAGCGGCCATACCAGCATGCCTAAACCACTGACCGGATCGCGCAGGCTGACCACCCACAGGGTCGCAACGGCGATCCAGGTGAATGCCGAGATGCTGTGTCCGACACCGACCCACAGCTGGTCATTGACCCACATCGAATCGATCAGCGCCACCGCTTGCAGCAGCCAAACCGCTGCCACCGCCAACAGTACGCCACGGTGCGCAGCAGCCACGGGTCGCCGCCAAGCCAATCCACCGAGTACGGCGTAGGCCAGAGCGGCATTGAGCTGCAGTAGAATCGGACTCATGTGCGGCAGTCTACCCGAGGCCGCGCCGGCGGCGGAGGCGCCCGCGATCCTGCGCGCGTGCTGTCGCGCCCTCGAAAGGCTCCCATGCTCGATTCGCTGTCCCAGCGCCTGGAAGGCGTCGTCAAACGACTGCGTGGCCAGGCCCGCCTGACCGAAGACAACATTGCCGAAGCCCTGCGCGAGGTGCGCATGGCGCTGCTCGAAGCCGATGTGGCGCTGCCGGTGGTCAAGGATTTCATCGCCGCGGTGAAGACCGCCGCGCTCGGTGAGGAGGTCATCGGCAGCCTGACCCCGGGGCAGGCCCTGGTGGGTGTGGTGCATCGTGAACTGACCCGCCTGATGGGCGAGGAGTCGAAAGGGCTCGACCTCGCCGCCGTGCCACCGGTGGTGATGTTGATGGCGGGTCTGCAGGGTGCCGGCAAGACCACCAGCGCAGCAAAACTCGCCAAGCACCTTATCGAGCGCCAGAAGAAAAAGGTCTTGCTGGTGAGCTGCGACGTCTACCGTCCGGCGGCGATCGAACAACTCGCGACCGTCGGCCGACAGGTCGGCGCCGAGGTGTTCCCGTCCTCGGCAGGCGACTCGCCGCACGCCATCGCTGCAGCCGCGCTGGACCATGCCAAGCGGCATTTCTTCGATGTTCTGCTGGTCGATACGGCCGGCCGCTTGGCGGTGGACGAGGCGATGATGGCCGAGATCCGCGACCTGCATGCTGCGCTTAAACCCACCGAGACTTTGTTCGTGGTTGATGCCATGCTCGGCCAAGATGCGGTCAATACCGCCCGGGCCTTCGGTGCGGCGCTACCGCTCACCGGCGTGGTGCTGACCAAGCTCGATGGCGATGCGCGCGGTGGCGCGGCGCTGTCGGTGCGGCAGGTGACCGGCGCGCCGATCAAGTTCGTCGGTGTCTCCGAGAAGATGGACGGGCTCGAGGCCTTTCACCCCGACCGCATGGCCTCGCGCATCCTCGGCATGGGCGACGTGCTCTCCTTGGTCGAGGACGCCCGCCGGCAGGTCGACGAGACCGAGGCCCGGCGGGTGGCCGAGAAGATCAAGTCCGGCAAGGGTTTCGATCTGGAGGACTTCAAGCAGCAGATCGCGCAGATGCGCAAGATGGGCGGGTTGTCGGCGATGATGGACAAACTGCCGGCGCAGCTCACTGCGCAGATGAAGGGCCAGCAGCCCGACGAGCGCAAGATCGCCCGCACCGAGGGCATCATCAACTCGATGACGCCGCTGGAGCGGCGCAAGCCCGAGCTGCTGAAAGCCAGCCGAAAGCGTCGCATCGCCGCCGGGGCCGGCGTCTCGGTGCAGGAGGTCAACCAGCTGCTCAACCAGTTCGAGCAGATGCAGAAGATGATGAAGATGATGGGCAAGGGCGGCAATCTGATGAAGATGGCGCGCAACCTGAAGGGCATGCTGCCGGGGCGCTGAGCGCGTCGCCGACTGTCGGCCGCCTGCCGCGCCCGCGACCCGGACACCTGCTGTGAACGACGCCCTGCTCCCTGCACTGGCCGCTGCGCCGGTGGCCGCCGCTGCGCTGTTGCTGCTCGGTTTGCGGATGTCGGCGCGGCTGGCCATGCCGCTGGTGTTCTTGCTGGCCTGTGTGCTGGCGCTGGCGGTCTGGCAGGTCAGTTTGGTGCGGGTCGTGGCATCGGTGGTGCAGGGCTTGGTACAGACCGCAGGGCTGATATGGATCATTTTTGGCGCCTTGTTGCTTCTGAACACGTTGCGCCAGAGCGGTGCGGTGCAGGTCATCCGCACCGGATTCTCGACGCTCAGCCCCGACCGCCGCGTGCAGGTGATCCTCATCGCTTGGCTATTCGGCTCGTTCATCGAGGGCGCAGCGGGTTTTGGTACGCCAGCTGCGGTGGTGGCCCCGCTGTTGGTGGCAGTCGGGTTCCCGGCGCTGGCCGCGGTGGTCGCCGGACTGGTCATCCAGTCAACCGCAGTGTCCTTCGGGGCGGTTGGCACACCGATGCTGGTTGGAGTACAGAACGGCCTTGACCGCGCCGGAATCACGAGCGCGCTCGAGCAAGGGGGCGCCAGCTGGGATGGATTCTTTGGCGAGATCGTCTTTTCAGTAGCGCTGCTGCACGCGGTCTGCGGGACCATCGTGCCGTTGCTGCTGGTGATGTTGATGACACGTTTTTTTGGCGCTCGGCGCTCGTGGCGGGACGGCTTGACGGTGTGGCCATTTGCGCTGTTCGCTGCGCTCGCGTTCACCGTGCCCTATGCGCTGGCCGGAGTGCTGCTAGGCCCCGAGTTTCCCTCGCTGTTGGGCGGCTTAATCGGTCTGGCGGTGGTGACGTTGGCAGTCCGCCGCGGGCTATTGCAGCCAGCTTCGCACTGGGATTTCGCGCCGCGTCATGAGTGGCCCGCCGCCTGGCTGGGCGGGCTCGATGCCGCGCCGGTAGTGGTTTCGCGAGGCGCGGCGATGCCCGCTTGGAGGGCTTGGTTGCCCTACCTCCTGCTTGCCGCACTACTGGTTCTGTCGCGCACCCTAGCGCCGCTGGGTGAGGCGCTGCGCAGCTTTGATTTGGGCACTGGCGAGCTGTTCGGCGAGCCCGGCACTGCCGCCGGTCTTCCGGTGCTCTATCTGCCAGGCGGTTTGCTGGTGCTGGTGTGTCTGCTGACAGTGCCATTGCATCGCATGCGTCTCGCCGCGTTTGGTGACGCGCTCGGCGAATCGGTACGTACGATAGGCGCGGCGGGTTTCGTGCTGGTGTTCACCGTGCCGATGGTGCGGGTGATGATCAATTCCGGGGTCAACGCTGCTGGCCTGCCGAGCATGCCCGTGTCCATGGCGGCTGGTGTTGCCGATCTGGCCGGACTGGCCTACCCGGCTTTCGCGCCGGCGGTTGGTGCGCTAGGGGCCTTTATTGCCGGTTCGAACACAGTGAGCAACCTGATGCTCGCGCAGTTTCAGTACGAGACGGCATCATTGCTAGGCTTGTCGACGACGCTGATGGTCGCGGTGCAGAGCGTGGGCGCGGCTGCGGGCAACATGGTGGCGATCCACAACGTCGTCGCCGCATCGGCAACCGTCGGGATCGTTGGCCGCGAGGGGGCGATCTTGCGCATCACGGTACTGCCAATGCTGGCCTACATCGGCCTCGCGGGCCTGCTCGCCTGGCTGGCGATGGTGGTGCTAGGTATGGTGGGCCCCCCGGGAGTCGAACCCGGCACCAACGGATTATGAG
>Ga0169931_10000121_pt1 | contig 117248 bp, 93 predicted proteins | sample Kivu_15m_20L_FD_129675 | JGI IMG/M metagenome (GOLD analysis project Ga0169931, IMG submission 129675) | Freshwater microbial communities from Lake Kivu, Western Province, Rwanda to study Microbial Dark Matter (Phase II) - Kivu_15m_20L... | ecosystem: Environmental > Aquatic > Freshwater >... | reverse complement strand
GCGCCACGGCACCACCATGTCCGCGCCGGCGTCGAGCTCGGCGAGGAAGCTCCCGATCTCGATCGGATCGACTTGCACGTACTGCGGCGTGGTGAACAGCACCGCGCCGCGCGCGATCTCGCGCGCCGCTTTCAGGCACTCCGACTCGCCGAAGTGGCGCGCGAAGTGCAGCTTGCGCAGGCGCCCGGGGAAGCGCTCCTCGAGCGCCTTCGCCCGCTCCCACGCCTTGCCGCGCATGCCGTCGAAGACGAGCACGCACTCCCAGCTTCGGCCGAGCCGCTCGAGCTGGCCCGCGAAGGCCTCGACCACCTGCTCGACTTCCGCATCGGGAGAGTCGACCGGGACCACGACGGTGACGTCGAGCTCGCTCACGCGACCCCTTCCCGGCGCACCGGCTCGCGCGACTGCAGCACGCTGTCTTTGTGCACGCGACCCGCGTTGACGACGAGCTCGGAGAGCAGTCCGAGCATCAGGAAGTGCGCCGCGGGCAGCAGGCACAGCACGAACGCCATGAACGGCCACTGGGGCAGGTTTTCGAGCGTCACCACGCGCCAGTCGATCTCGAGCGCGAGCAGCGCCACCGCGAGCACACCGAACGGGCTCGACAGCAAGAAGAAGTAGTGCAGCGGGCGGCGCGCGAAGCGCGCGATCAACGTGATCGCGAACATGTCGAGCAGCACGCGCTGGGCGCGGCCGATGCCGTACTTGCTGTGTCCGAAGCGCCGCGCGCGGTGGTGCACGACCATTTCGGTCACGCGCGCCCCGCTGCCGCGCGACATGGCCGGCAGGAAGCGGTGCTGCTCGGCGTAGATCGGCAGGCGCCGCACGAGCGCCGCGCGGAAGGCCTTGAGCGTGCAGCCCGTGTCATGGATCGGCGTATCCGTGAGCCACGCGATCATGCGGTTGGCGATCTGCGACGGCAGGCGCCGCAGAATGAAGCCGTCTTGGCGGTTCCTGCGCCAACCCGCGACGATGTCGAAGCCCTCGTCGATGCGCGCGAGCATGCGCGGGATGTCGGCGGGATCGTTCTGCAGGTCCCCGTCCATGGTGACCACGATGCGTCCGCGCGCGGCGTCGAAGCCCGCGGACATCGCGGCCGTCTGCCCGAAGTTGCGCCGGAAGTGCAGCACGCGCACGCGCGGGTCCTCCACGCGCAGGCGGCGCATGATCGCGAGGCTGGTGTCGGTCGAGCAGTCGTCGACCAGAATCAGCTCGAAGCTGCGGGCCGTGGGCTCGAGGGCGTCGCGCACCTCCGCGTGGAGGAGCTCGAGGCTTTCTTCCTCGTTGAACACGGGGACGACGATCGAGATCTCGGGACGTGCGCGCATGGCCTCTTCCGCGGGGTGCAAGCTACCCCCTCGCGGCCCCCCGAGCGAACGAGCGGGCCTGCGGGCCACGGAAAGGGGCCGCCGTCTGGCCGACCTGTCGGACCGCGCTAGGATGTCGCTCTGCGAGGAAGCCCCCGTGAGCCCCCACCTCTCGCGCGCCGGAGCCGCACGGCCCGTGTGCGCTCTCTTGCCGCATCCCGAGCGCGAGGACCATGTCCGCGTGCTCGCGGCGCTCGCGCCCGAGCTGCAGGTGCTCCGGCCGGACTCGCTCGCGGAGCTCGAGGCCGTGCGCGCGCCGGCGGTGCGGGTGGTCGTGCACGTGGGGCATGGGACGGGCGAGGAGATCGGCTGGCTAGCGCGGATTCTTGCGGCCCGGCCGGGCTGGAGTCTGCGCTGCACCGGGCCTGACCCGTCCTGCCGCGCGGCCCGCGCGCTGCTCCACCTGCCGCAGGCGCGCTGGCTGCCGTGGCCCCTCGACCTGCAGGATTTTCGCACCCTCGCGGCCGCGCCCGAGGCTCTGTCGCCCGCCCCATCGGCTCCGCCCACGCCCGAGTTCCCGCGCGAGCATCTCGAGGTCCTCGCCGCGCTCGTGGGCGGCCTCGAGCAGGCCTACGCGCTGCTGCTCGACCGCCGCAGCGGTGACGAGGTCGCGCTCGCGGCGCTGGCGCAAGAAGTGCGCCGGCTGACGCACTTCACGCGCACGCTCGGCGCGCTGGCCGAGCCGCCCGCGCGCGGCCGAGATGAGTTCGACCTCGTGGCCCTGCTCGACGAGCAGCTCGCGGTGCTCTCGACGGGCGCGCGCACCCAGCCGCGCCTGCAGGCGCGCACGCCGGCGGGGCCGCGCTCGCCGCGCTTCCCGGTGCGCGCCGATCGCGCCGTGCTCGCCCGAGCCTTCGAGACGCTGCTGCAGCTCGCGCGGCTGTGTGCAGGCGCGACAGGCACCGTGCGCGTGCTCTACGCGCCCGTCGATCCGATCGAGCTCGAGGTGCAGGTGGAATTTCCTTCCGGTCCACTCTCGGGTTTCGCGAGCGCGGCGCTCGACGACGCGCGCGCGCTGTGCGAGGCGTTGCCGCAGGTCTGGCCCGCGGACCTGCTCGCGGCGCGAGCGGGGATCGAGAGCCAAGGCGGCAGCCTGCGCTTCGAGGCCGCGAGCCCCGCGCTGGTGCGCGTCCGCGTGCGCCTGCCGTCCCTGCCGCCGTCCGCTGCCCCCGCGGGCGCGGCGGAGAGCTCTCCCGAACCCGCGCCCGCCGAGCCGGCCCCGGCGCCGACCCACGCTCCCGCCGCCGCGCGCCCTTCGGCCGCGGGCACCCCGCTCGATCCCTTCGCCTGAGCGCCGCGCGCGGATCCGCTTCAAGCGCGCCTGTCGGCGATGTCGAAACAACTCGACATCATGGGCGAGAACGTCCACAGCGGTCGACGGCCGGAGAGCGTGCGCGTGCAGGTCTGCCTGCCCGACGGCGGCGAGCGCGACGACTTGCTCGATGCACTCGCTGCGACGGGCTGGAGCATCGAGGCGCTCGACGCACTGCCCGCGGGAGCGCTGCAGGCCGATGCGCTCGTCGCGGATGCCCGCGGAAGCGACGCCCTGCTCGACGCGCTGCGCGCGCAGCAGGGCGCACCTGACGTAGTGCTGATCGCATCCTTCGGCACGATCCAAGACGCGGTGCGCTCGATTCGCCGCGGAGCCTTCGACTACCTCTCTCGCCCCACTTCGCCCGAGCACGTCCTGCACGCGCTCCGGCGTGCGCTCGCTGCGCGCGAGCTGCGGAGCGAGAACGAGCGCTTGCGCGACACACTCGTCGCGCGCGCCGAGTCGGGCGAGCCTCTGTCGCGGGATGCGCGCATGCGCCGCAACATGGAGATCGTCGAGCGCGTCGCCGACACCAGCGCGAGCGTGCTGATCACCGGCGAGAGCGGCACGGGCAAGTCGATGCTGGCGCGCGCGCTGCACGTGGGCTCGTCGCGCGCGCCGCGGCCGTTTGTCGTGCTCGACTGCGGAGCGGTGCCTCCGAGCTTGCTCGAGAGCACGCTCTTCGGTCACGCGCGCGGCGCCTTCACTGGCGCGGTCAAGGACAAGCCCGGCATCATCGAGTCGGCCGAGGGCGGAACGGTGTTCCTCGACGAGCTCGCCAACGCGCCCCTCGACGTGCAGGCCAAGCTGCTGCGCGTCGTGCAGGAGCGGACCTTCGAGCGCGTCGGCGAGACGCGCACGCGCCGCGCGGATGTGCGCTGGATCGCCGCCACGAATCGCGACCTGCGCCGCGAAGTGGCCGAGGGTCGCTTCCGCGAAGACCTTTTTTGGCGTCTCAACGTCGTATCCCTCGAACTGCCGCCGCTGCGCGAGCGCCCGGGCGACGTGCCCATGCTGGTCGAGGCATTCGTGCTGCGCTTCGCGCGCGAGCATGGCCGCCCGGCGCGGGCGATCGACCCGTCGGCGCTCTCCGCGCTGTGTGCCGCTCCGTGGCCGGGCAACGTGCGCGAGCTGCAGCACGCGATCGAGCGCGCGGTGCTGCTCGCCGACGGCGAGACGCTGCGGCGTGAGGACTTTGGCTCCGAGCTGGGACTGCCCGAGGCCGCGTCCGCCGTGCCGCAGCTCGGAGCGGGCGAGGGCGCGCTCAAACGTGCGCTCGAGGAGCCCGAGCGCGAGCTCGTGCGCCGCGCCCTCGAGGCCTGCGATGGGCGTCGCGCGCGCACCGCCGCGCTGCTCGGCATCAACCGCGCCACCCTGTTCAACAAGATGCGCAAGCATGGCTTGCTCGACTTCCCCTGCGGCCCGCAGCGCGCGGCTGGACATGCGAAGCGCATGTCCGCATAGTGCCCCGCACACGAGTCGGATCGTCGTGCGCGCATGAGACCCCTGACTGCGATCTACGCCGCGCTGGCGCTGGTCCTGTGCCTGTGGCTGGGCTACCAGTGGAAGCAGGCGATCGACGCCGAGCCGCGCACGCTGCTCGACGAGGCGCGCAGCTCGATGAGCGGGCCGGATCTCGACGTGCGTGCCGCGCTGCGCGGGCTCGAGCTCGCGCTGGAGGGCGCCGAGAAGGAGCAGGACCGCGCGCTGGTCGAGGAGATCCTGACGACGCGCGCGGAAGTGCTGCGGCGCACCGGCGGCTACCTGCAGGCGCGCGCGGATCTCGAGCGCGTGCTCACCCACTATCGACCCGGCTCGCTGTCCGTCGAGGCCCAGCTCGCGGCGGTCGATCTCGACGCGGGCGAGATCGAGGCCGCGCTCGAGCGCTCGTCGCGGGTCCTCGCCAAGGATCGCGCGCAGCCGGACGCCTGGAGCGTGCGCGCTCTGGCGCTCGTGCGACTGGCGGAGGCTCGCCTTGGCGCGGCTCGCACGCGCGCCGGCATGTCGGAGTTCGCGGACAGCAGCCAGCCCACGGATTCCCTGCTGCGGCGCATCGCCGTGCTCGCGCCGGACGATCCGGCTCGCGCTCGCAAGATCGAGCAATTCCTCGGATTGTTCACTTCCGAGGAGCGCGACAGCGCGCGCGAGGCGCTGGCCGAGCTCGACGAAGCCAGCGCGCTCTTCGCGCAGGTTCCGGAGGCGATCGCCGAGTCCCTGCGCGGTTCCGTGCGCCGCGACGCGATGGAAGCCTACACGCGCTTGCTCGCGGACGCGGGTCGCCCAGATCTCGCCGCCGACCTCGGGCTGTGCCTCGTGCGCACGCCTTGGCTCGCCACCTACTGGCCCTACCAGCGCGACTTGATGCGCACGCTCGTCGACGCGGGTCGGCCCGAGGCTGCGATGGAAGTCGTGCCGCCGGATCTCGGCCGCCGCACCGCTCCCGATGCGACCTTCTTCGGCACGTGGGCCGACGCGATGTACCACGCGCAGCGCTGGCGCGAGCTCGTGCCGATCGCGAACCACCTGCGGCAGTGGGGCGAGCCCGACCAGCGCGTGAGTGCGTGGCTGTACCTCGGCATCGCGCACGCGAAGCAGGGCAAGCGCGACGAGGCCAAGGATGCGCTGCAGCGCTATGTTTCGCGGCCGCCCGTCGAGCCGTTCCCTGGCGCGCTCGCGCTGGCGTGGCGCACGCTGGCGGACCTGAACGGAGCCGCTGGCGACGAAGCCGCGGAGCTCGCGGCGCTGCGGCGCGCGATCGCGGCCAGCAACGATCTGACCCCGGGCGTCGGGGAGGCTTGGGCGCGACTGGCGGACCTCGCGTGGCGGCAGGGCGGCGAGGGCCGCGCGCTCGCGGTCGACGATGCCGCGAACGCGCTGCGTCTCTCCCCGGCGCGGCGCATCGAACTCGAGGCTCTGTGGCGCGAGCGCGGCGAGGGCGTCGCCGCAAGCTCGCGCTTCGATCTCGTGGCCGAGACGGAGTCGCTCCTGAAGCGCGGGCTCACCGTGCCCGATGGACGGCGCACCTCCTACGAGCTCGTGCGCATGGCCGAACTCGCACTCGAGCGCGAGCAGCCCGGACTTGCGCTCGCGCTCTCGCGCCGCGCTCTCACGGCGTTCCCCGGGCTCATGCCCGCGCTGGAGGTCTCCGCGGACGCCTACGCGCAGTCGGGCGCGCCGCTCGACGCGATCGATGCGCTGCGCGAGCTGCTCGAGCGCGCCGGGCCGGACGAGGGGGTGCTCGCGCGCATCCTCGAGCTCGGCGACGATGCGCTCGACGGTCCGCGTCGCGCGGATCTCGTGCGCCTGGACCCCGAGGGGCTCGGCCGCCGCTGGGCGGCGGAGGACCTGCGCGATCGCGGCGAGGTGGGCGAAGCCGTGGCCGGTCTGCAGCGCGTGCCCGCGGCGCGCCTCGGAGACGAGGGCAACCTGCTGCTCGCACAGATGCTGTACGACCAAGGCCAGTTCGAGCGCGCGCAGGCGCAGCTCGCCAAGCTGGCGGCGGACGTCGACGTGCTCGCGCGCGCCCTGCCGCTCGCGCTGCACATCGGGATCGCCAAGCGCGACTCCGCTCACGTCGCGAGTCTGATGCGACTGCTCGACGCCAAGGTCAAGGTCGACGGCCCCGCCTTGCTCGGCTGCGTCGATCACATGCTCGCGCTGCGCAGCGAAGACAGCGCGCGCGAGCTGGTCGCGCGCATGCAGGAGCGCGCCAAGCTGCGCTCCGGCCCGCTGTTCATCCGCGAGGCGCAGGTCGCGCTGATCGCAGGCGACCTCGAGCTGGCCGAGGAGGCGCTCGAGCGCGCGCTCGCGTACGACGAGAGCGGAGCCGCCGAGATCGGACTGCTGCTGCTGCATGTCGAGCGCCGCGAGTGGAGCGCCCTGCCGCGCGCTGTGGTCGAGCTCTCGCACTCCGGCTTCACTCCGGCACCGATGCAGTACTGCATCGCTGCGGCGCTCGGTGAGCGCCTCGCTGAGGCGCGCGCCGCGGCAGTCGCGGCCAAGCCGGTCGAAGACGAACGTTGGCTGTGGGAGCTGCTCGGTGCATCGCTCGCGGCGCTCGGTGCCGAGTCGACGCCCGTGCGCGCGGAAGTCGCGGACTTCGTGCGCTCGCAGGGCTTTGGTGTTGCGGCTGCAGGCACGATCGAACGCGACCCGCGCCGGCTGCTTTCGCGGCTGCTCGCGCTGGGCCATCCGGACTGGACGGCGTGGGCGATCGCGGATCTCTCGCGCGTCGCTCCGCCGGAGGAGGGCAGCCTTTGGCCGAGCTACGTGGCTGTCCACGGGCTAGCGTGGCTCGCGGACACGCGCAGTGCCGAAGCGCGCGCTCGCGCGCTCGTCGAGGCTTGGCCGAGCTTCTCGGGCGGCTGGGACTTGCTCGAGTCGGTGCTGCAAGAGGAATTGCGCCGGCCCGACCATCCGCGCCTCCTGCGCGTGGTCGAGGAGCGGCGCGCTGCGCTCGGCGAGCCGGAGCGCCCGACGGTCGAGCTGCTCGTCGCTGAGGCACGTCTCGCCGAGCAGCGCGGTGATCTCGACGCGGCGCTCTCCGCCGCGCAGGGAGCTGTCGCGCTCGACGCCCGCAGCGCTCCCGCCCAACGCCGACTCGCTCAGGTGCTGCGCAAGCGCGGCGACTGGGCCGCGGCGCTCGCGTCCTTCCATGTCGGCATGGAGCTAGCGCCTGGTGGCGAGAGTGACAGCGTGCCCGTGCGAGAGTTTCTCACGCTGTGCGAGGAGGCGCGCGTCGCCACCGCCGGCGTGCTCGATCGCACCGTGAAGCTGGAGATCGAGTTCCTCGTGGCTCGCTTCCCCGCCGATCCGCTGCCCGCGCTCTCGCAGGCGCGCGCCGCGCTCCGCGAAGTGGCCGACGACCCGCGCAGTGCGCTCGCGCGCGTGTACGCCCTGCTCTCCGACCTGCGCCGCCGCTCGGACAAGGTGCCGCTCGAGCATCTGCGTCCGGGCAGCGCCATCGAGTGGGCCGACGTGCTCGCGAGCTTCGATCCGGAAGGCGCCTGCGACCTCTTGGAAGAGGAGCTCGCTCACACCCCGGCGTCCGTCGAGCTCTGGCGCGCTCTCTCGGTTGCCTGCGAGCGCGCGGGCCGCCTCGATCGCTCGCTCGAGGCCGCGGAGACCGCCGTGCGCATGTTGCCCGACGCTGCGAGTGCGCGCCGCCTCGCCGAACTCTCGGCGCGTCGCGGAGACGCGCTCGAGATCGTGCAGCGCCACATCGACGACGCGCGCCGTGTCGGTGGCGCGGCCGCCGAGGATCGCTCTCTGACGCTCGCGCGCGCACGCGCCCTGATGCAGGGCAACTCGGCGCGCCTGGGTGAGGCGCTCGACATCCTCGCGCGCCTGTGGCAAGAACGCAGCGCCACCGCTCGCCCGGCTGAGCTCGGCGAGATCGGCACGCTCTACGCGCTGGCCCTGTGCCGCCGCTACGACATGACCGACCGCGCCAAGGCTGCGGCGGTGATCGACGAGGCTCGCCGCCACGTGGCGGACCCGACCCAGCGCAACGTGCTGGTGGCGCTCTCGGGCGTCGCGCGCTTCCTCGGCAACCAGCCTTGAAGTGCTAGACCGCGCTGGGCTCGAGCCAGCCTTCGCGCTCGAGCACTTCGCGCAGCGAGCCGAAGCGGAACTCCGCCAGCAGACGCTCGAGGCGCGGCAGCGTGCGATCGAGGTTCACATAGTGCCGGAAGCGCTGCGTGGCTGAGGCGGCGATGCGCGGCTGCTCGGGATCGAACTCCCACGGATGCAGGTAGAACGCTCCGGCGCGGCCTTGGCCCTCGAGCGAGCGCAGCGCGGCGCGCGTGACCGAGCCCGGCAACAAGCGGAAGTAGCCGCCGCCGCCGAAGGGCAAGTTGCGGCCCGCGAGCGGATAGGTCGAGACCGGAAACTCCACCACGCTGCCGCCCGCCGCCTCGACACGCGAGATGCCGGGGTCGAAGCCGGGCACACCGTACACGGGATGGCGGATCGGATGCACGCTCGAGTCGTAGCGATAGCCGCGGCGCACGAGTGTGTCGAAGGCCCACCACGTGCGGCGCGTGAGCGTGAAGGTCGATGCGCGGAAGCCGACGGGACGCGGCGCGCCCGCCGCCGCCAGTGCGCGCTCGGTGCGTTCGAGGTCCGCATCGAGGCGCTCTGGGCCGAGGTCCTGCAGGAACAGGTGCTCGTAGCCATGGCTCGCGACCTCGTGCCCTTCCTCGAGGCAGCGCACGACCCACTTGGGGTGGCGCTCGGCGATCCAGCCCAAGAAGAAGAACGTCGCGTGGGCGCGGTGAGCGGCGAGCGCACCGAGAATGCGCTCCATGCCGATGTCGAGGCGCGGCTCGACGTCCTCCCAGTCCTCGCGCCGGAAGTGTCCGCGCAGATTCGCGACCTGGAAGTATTCCTCCACGTCGAAGCTCATCGCGTGCAGCTTGCGTTCCGAGCCCGTCACACCAGCCATCCTAGCGCGCTCCCGTTCGCCCGCGACGCTCGCGCACGAGCTCGCTCGCAACTTCGACGACCGCGCGCGCATTGCCGCGCCATGTGAGGTCTCGCCCGAGCACGTCGGCCCGCGCGCGTGCGCCCAGACGCAGCCGCAGGTGCTCGTCGGAACACAGGCGTTCGAGCGCGCTGCGCAGGCTCGCGCCATCGCCCGCGGGCACGAGCAGCGCGTTGCGCTCGTGTTCGAGGACTTCGCGCAGGTTGGGCTGGTCGGGAGCGAGCGTGGCGAGGCCCGCGGCCATGTACTCGAAGAGCTTCAGCGGAGAGGCGTATGGATTGATGGCCGGCACGAGCGCGACATCGAAGGCCGGGAGCAGCGCCGGGATCGCGTCGTGCGGGCGCGGACCGGCGAAGTGAACGCGTGCCTCGAGTCCCAGCTCGCGAGCGCGCGAGAGCAGCGCATCGTGGGCGGGGCCTTCGCCCACCAGAACTAGCCGGGCCTGCGCGAGCGCGGGCGTGGCGAGCGCGTCGAGCACGAGGTCGAGCCGGTGCCATTCGCGGTAAAAGCCTACGAATCCGAGCACGACGCCTGGCTCGGCGGGCAGACCGAGCGCGGCGCGCGCCTCGGCGCGAGCGTCGGGACCATGGTCGTAGAGCTCGGGCTGGACGCCGTTGTGAGTCACGAAAATGCGCGCGCGCTCCACTCCGCGCTCGGCCACCATGTCGCCGAGCACGGCCGTCACGACGCACACGCGATCCGCGGACTTCCAGATGAAGTCCTCGAGCCGGCGCGCCGTGCGCGGGAACGAGAGGCCGCGCGTGCGCTCGAGTTCGAGCACCATCGGCGAGTTCACTTCGAGAACGATCGGCAGCCCGAGCCGCCGTGCAGCCAGCACACCGGCTGCGTTGCCGAACGCATAGCGCTCGTAGATGAAGTCGGGCTCGTGCTGGTTCGCCGCCGCGATGATGCGCGGTCGACCGAAGCTCGTATAGGCATACTCGGCGAGCTCGCGTGCGAAGCGCGGCATGCGTGCGAGCGCGCTCCAGCGAGAAGGCCGCGCGGCACCTGAGCTTCCCGATCCGCTCGCGCCCACGAGGCTCACTTCGAACACCTCGTGACCGAGCTCGCGGAATGCTCGCTGCAGCGCTCGGATGTGGACGCCCTGCCCGTCCCCCGCGCTGGTGCGATGGTGGTAGAGGATCTTCACCGCGCCGCCCCCATCGCCGTGGCCAGAAGGCTTTCGAGAGCGTCGAGCCCGCTCTCCCAGCCAAAGCTGCGCGCATGGGCCCGCAGGAGCTCGCGATCGGCCTTCGTGCGCAGCGTCTCGACGATGCGAGCGGCGATGGCATCGGCGTCGCGCGTTTCCAGCAGCGCACCGGGCAGGCCGCGCAGCAGCTCGCGCGTGCCCCCTGCGTCTGTCGCGAGCACCGGCAGGCCGGAGCTCAGCGCCTCGAGCACGACGTTGGGACGTCCCTCGCGCCGACTGGTGAGCAACAGCAGGTCCGCGGCTCCGTACCACAGCGCGAGGCTCTCGGGCGAGGCCTCGCCGACGAGCTGCACGCGCGATTCGAGCCGCAGCTCTCTCGCGCGCGCGAGCAACGCTTCGTGCAGAGGTCCCCGGCCCACGAACGCCATGCGCGCATTGGGAAGCGTGCGAGCGGCCTCGGCGAACGCGTGGAGGGCGAGCAGCGGATCCTTGCGGTCGATGAGGTGGCCGACGACCAGAGCCAGCGAGCCTTCCTGTTCGAGGTGCAGCTCGCGCCGGCACTCCGCACGCTCGCGCGGTCGGAACACATCACCATCGACGCCGTTGGGCACGAGCACGCCGCGCGGCTCGCCCGCGAGCTCGTCCATGCGTCGCACGAGGTCCTCGGACACCGCGCACCAGTGCCCCGCCGCGCGCAGGTTGCGAGCGAGCTCGGCGCCCAGCCCCGCCTCACCGGCGACGGCGAGCACGTCGCTGCCGCGGCCGTTGACGACGCACGGAATGCGCTCGCGAGCGAGCCCCTCCGAGGCGGCACTCGCCGGCCACGCGTAGTCCAGTACGACGACGTCCGGTCGCTCGCCGGCGAGAATCGCACGCAGCCCCGCTCGCGCGAATCGGCGCGCATTCGAGCGCGCGAGGCGCGGGATATGCAGGTAGCGAGGACGCGTCACGTCGACGCCGCTGCGGATCTCCTGCGCGGGCATCGCCGCGAGCTCGCGCCACTCGGTGCGGCCGAGAGCAAGCGGCGTCCACGGCAGGGGCTGCACGACGCGCACCTCGTGCCCGCGCGCGCGCATCAGCGCCCAGCGGCGCTCGGCGAAGATGCCCTCCCGCGGCCGCTCGCGGCTCGGGAAGAGCGAGGTTAGGACGGCGATTCTCACGCGGAGAGGCCTCGCACGCCGTGGCGTCGCCGCCAGTGTTCGAGCACGAGCAGGCTCCACAGCATGCGCCCGTGGTCGCGCAGGCCCGAGCGGTGCTCGGCGAGCCTCGCGCGTAAAACGTCGCGAGCGAACCACTCGGACGGCAACGTCTCGATCGCGTCCGCGACGCTCGCACCGAGTGGTCCCGCGATCCAGCGACGCAACGGCGTGTCGAAGCCGCGCTTGCGGCCGTCGAGGATCTCCGCGGGCACGCGCGATCGCAGCGCCTCGCGCAGCGCGTGCTTCCCGCGGCCGCCGCGCACCTTGTCCCGCGCGGGCAGCGGAGCGAAGCGCTCCACGAAGCGGTGGTCGAGCAGCGGCGGGCGAACCTCGAGCGAAGCCCCCATCGAGGCGCGGTCGGCCTTGGCGAGGATCTGATCGGGCAAGTACGTGTGGAAGTCCGCGTACTGCACGCGGTAGAGCGGATCGTCGACGGTGACGCGCTCGTACCAGCGCCGGAACTCGGCAGAAGGATCGTGCTGCAGAAGGCGCGTGCCGAGATCCGGCGCGAGCAGCGCGAGAGCATCCATGCGCGAGAGCTGCGTCACGCTGTGGAAGTAGGCCTCGGCGGGATGGCGCGCGACGTTCTCGAGGAACGTCTTGCCGCGCAGCCAGCGGGGCGCCCAGTCGGCCTTCGGGTACAGCTTGCCGAGTGCGCCGGCGAGTGCGCGACCCGGAGCGCCGAGCGTGCGCCGCACGCGATTCTCCGCCACGTCGTGCACGTAGCGCCGATAGCCCGCGAACGTCTCGTCGCCGCCGTCGCCTGACAGCGCGACCGTCACGTGCTGGCGGGCCATGCGCGCGACGAGGTACGTCGGCAGCGTCGAGGGATCCGCGAGCGGCTCGTCGAAGATCCAAGGCAGCACGTCGGTCGCGAGCGCCGGGTCCGGCTCGAGGATCTCGGTGTGGTGCAGCGCGCCGAGGCGCTGCGCCGTGGCGCGCGCGAGATCGAGCTCGTCGTAGTCCTTGTCGCGGAATCCGACCGAGCACGCGACGACCGGTCGCGACTGCGCGCGCGCCATGCTCGTCACGACGGCCGTGCTGTCGATGCCGCCCGAGAGGAACGCACCGAGCGGCACGTCCGCCGCGAGCTCCTCCTTCACCGTGCGATCGAGCCAGTCGAGCACTTCCTCGTCGCTCGTGGGCGCGGCGAGCGAAGCGGTCGGCAGGTCCCAGTACGTTCGCACGACCGGCTCCCCGCCCGGCTCCCACACAAGCGTGCTCGCGGGCGGCAGGCGCTTCACTCCGGCCCAAGCGGAATCTTCGCCGCCCGTGTAGCCGAGCACGAGGTAGTCGAGAAGCTTCTCCGGCCGCAGCTCGCGCGGGGTCGCGCCCCACTCGAGCAAGGTCTTGGGCTCGCTCCCCCACACGAGGCCCTCTGGAGTGCGCGCGTAGTACATCGGCTTGATGCCGAGACGATCGCGCCCGAGCACCACCTTCGGCCGCGCGGGCTCGCGCAGGTCGAGCAGGCAAAACGCATACATGCCGACGAGCCGCTCGGCGCAGCGCTCACCGTGCTCTTCGTAGAGGTGCAGCACGACCTCGGAGTCCGACTTCGTGCGGAAGCGGTGGCCCTTGGCCTCGAGCTCGGCGCGCAGCTCGACGAAGTTGTAGATCTCGCAGTTGATCGCGAGCGCGATCGTGCCGTCTTCGTTCTCGATCGGCTGGTGCCCACCCGCGAGGTCGATGATCGACAGTCGCCGGAAGCCCACGGCGAGCGGCCCGCGGGTCCACACGCCCTCGTCGTCCGGACCGCGCAGCGCGATGGTGCGAGCCATGGCGCGCACGCGCTCGGGATCCGGGCGCCGCGTCGGGTCGTCGTACGCCACTCCGCACAGTCCGCACACGGCTTCAGCTCCGGAGTTCCTGCAGGGTCCCGCGCACGAAGCCGTTGCGGCCGGCGGCGCGCGCGAAGCCGCGCGGCTGCACGAGCTTCAGCTCTCCGCCGTGTCCGCGCGGGCCATCGTCGGGCACGAGCCCGTCCATCTCTCGCATCGCGATGCGCTCGAAGGCGAGGATGATCGCCACGAAGTGGTAGAAGAGGTCGAACTGCGCGCGGTTCAGGAACGTGCTGCCGACCACGAACGCCACCATCGAGGCTTCGAACATGGTCGTGTACTCGAGAATCCAGCTCGCGTAGTAGGCCTCCTTCGCGCGCTTGCGAATGCGCCAGAGGCTCCAGAACGACAGCACGATCAGCGCCATGTACAGGCAGAAGGCGGGCAGCCCGCACTCGGCCATGATCTGCAGGTACGCGTTGTGCGCTACGCGTCGTCCCTCGCTCTGGGCTCCCGATGCGTACTTCCAGTAGTTCCACTGGAACATGCCGTAGCCAACCCCGAACGCCGGATTGGCTTCGGTCATGTTGAGCGCGGTCTTCCACGCGGCGAGTCGCCCCATGGCCGAGCCGTCGGCCTCGAAGTTCTGGATCGTCGAGAGTCGATCGATGTAGGAGCGATCGACGAACGCGATCGCGACGAGTCCGCCGAGGCCCGCGATCATGAAGCCGGCCACGCGATTGCGAGAACGCCAGATCAGCGTGGCGCCGAGCGCGCACAGGGACAGAAACGCTCCGCGCGAGTGCGTCAGAATGATCGTCAGCACCGTGAGCGGGATCATCGCGACGAAGCCGCGCTTCAGGATGCGGTTCTTCTCCGCCAGCGCGATCTGGATCAGGAGCGGCAAGCCCATGCACAGCGCGAGGCCGAAGTTGTTGTTGTCCTCGAGCATGCCGCCCGGCCCCTGCAGGACCTTGATGCGACCGAGCGAGAGCACGCCCGAGAGGCCGACCTTCACGCCATAGAAACCAAACGACAGCGCGATTACCCACATCAGCACGCGCAGGTGCTCGCGCTTGGTCACGACCGCCGCCGTGAACAGCGCCACGCCGATGATCTTGCAGTACTCGACGTAGATGTTGACGATCCCGGGGTCGAAGTCTCCGGCGGAGACGATCGAGAACCCGACCCACACGGCGAGCAGCACCATGACCGTCGAGCGCAGGTCGCGCTCGAGCCACTTCGAGCCCGGGCGTGCGAGATGTCCCGCGAGCGTCACGCCGGCGATCAAGAACGACCAGCGCTGCTCGCGGGCGAAGCCCCAACAGAGGTCCTGCGTGCGCATGTACGCCAGCCACGAGAACGCGAGCACGCCGATCAGCGGCCGCCGGAAGCACACCGGCAGCAGGGTGAAGATCACCAGCGAGAAGACGATGTCGCGCACGGGCTAGGACCGTTTCCCGCGGCGATCCCGCGTCCTATCCCGGGCAAGGCTGTGGAGCGCGACGGGCACGTGACCCCTAGCGCAACGCCTCGCGGAGATCGCCCAGCGCACGGGCGAGCCCCGTGCCGAGCAGCTGCGGACGGTTGTCGAAGGCCCACGCGACCCACAGGATCGAGCCGACAAGCGCCAGTGTCGCCAGCGCGGCCACGGCGCGCCGGGTGCGGTCGTCTCGGCGCTGGGCGCGGGTGCGGATTTCGTTCACGATGCCGAGCACGGGCACGGCGAGCGCGCGGCCCGCGTCTGCGGCGCCGCGGAAGCCGTTGCGACCGAACTCGCTGGCGAGCGCCCAAAGAAGTCCGAGTCCGAGGCCGAGAATCGCGGAAGCCGCGATGACGATCGCGCCCGAAGGCGAGCTCGGCTGCGTGGGCGCGCGTGCGAGCTCCGTCACTTCGAACGGACTCGAGGTGCCTTCGGTGATCTGGTCGACGAAGCGCTTCTGAGCGAGGAACGCGGCGCTCGCCTTCTGGTAGTTGTCGTTGGCGACCGTGGCGCGTGCGTCGAGGTCGCGCAGCTCCTTGAAGATCTCCACGCGCTCCGCATTCTGCAGGCGCAGCGCGCCCACGTCGTGGTCGAGCTGCTCGCGCTGGGCTTCCGCCTGCTTCAGGGAGAGCTCGCGCTGCTGCACGTCGGCGAGCAGCTGGTCGCGGCGTGGGTTGGGGCGCGTGGTCGTGCGCAGCTCGGGAGCCGAGGCGCGCGAGCGCAGCTGCGCGGCCTTCTCTTCGAGAATGCGGATCTTGCGCTCCGCGACTTGGTAGGGCGTCGCGATCTCCTTGTACGGGCGCTGCGTCTCGCGCAGGTCCGCGATCTCCTTTTCGATGCGCGCGAGCTCGTCGTCGAAGCTGATGCCTCCCTGGAGTGCCGACGCGTCGGCGAGCGTCAGCGGTTCGGCCTCGTACTGCTCCTTCAGAGCCGTGATCGCGGCCTTGTCGGCGGTGATCTGGGCCTCGACGTCGGCGAGCCGCACGATCGACTGGTTGAGGCGCGTGAAGACCGGATCCTCGTCGCGCTGGCGCCCGCCGCCGGGCGCCTGCTGGGTCGCGGAGATCGCGTAGTCCTTCTGGAACTTCGCGGACTCCTCGTTGCGCTTGCGCACTTCCTCGGCCGCCGTGGCCATATTGTTGCGCAGCACTTCGAGGTTGCGACGCGCGTCGTTGCGGTAGCGGTCGAGGACCTCTTGCGTGTACGCGTCGCGCAGGCGGTTCAGGAACTGCTCCGCGCGCTGGGGATCGTCGCACTTGTACGAAATCCCGATCAGGCTCGATCCGCCGGGGTTCTTCGCCGCAGCCGGCGTCAGGCCGATCGCATCGATCTGCTTGCGCACGAAGTCGTTCTGCTCGGCCGGGGGCAGCGCGGTGTACTCGGGCCACTCGAGCTTCTCGATCACGCGGCGCACGCGCTCGTACTGCTTGATTTGCCACGGCGTCGCCGTGACATCGCGCACGATCGCGGTCGTATCCATGCCGCCCTGCCCGCTGAAGGGCAGCGGCACGTCGCGCACCTCGAGCGCCGTGAAGGCCGTGTACTTCTTCGGCACGAGCCCGCTCGCGAGCACGCCCAGCGAGAGCACGACCGCGGCCGGCGCGAACACCTGTCCGAGCCGCCGGCGCAGGGCCGAGGCGACTTCCATCAACTGGTTCTGGCTCTGGTTGGCGGGCGCCATGGCGCAGAGTTTCCTAGAAGAACCCGTTCTGGTTGTTGTTATTGCGGAAGCCGCGGCCGCCGAAGCCGCCGCCGTTGATGATCCAGATCGAGCTGGCGATGTTGCGCAGCACGTTGGTGATCGGGAACATCAGGTCCGCGAGGAAGTAGCCTAACTCGGCGATCATCGTCGGCGGCACATAGATGATGTCGCGCTCGCGCAGCTGGATGTTGTCGGTCGAGTCGCCGTTGCCGTCGAGCATCGCGGAGATGTTGACGGGGATGACGAGCGGGTCGCGCGGGTCGGCGCGGATCACGCGCGTGCGCGCGAGATTGGCGGTCTGCGGGTCGGGGTTCGCGTCCATGACGGCGTCGAACACCGTCAGGTCGCCGGGGAACTGCTTGCGACCCTGTCCAGCCACTTCGCCAAAGATGTAGTACACCTTGCCCGCGGTCTGGATACGGACCTCGACCTTCAGCTGCGCGAAGTACGGCGCGTACTTCTGCGTCAGGAAGGCCTCGAGCTCCGCCCGCGTCTGGCCGGCGACGTGCACTTCGCCGATCTCGTTCAGCACCACCGTGCCGTCGACCTCGATGCGCACGGTCTGGTTGATCTCCGCGTTGAACGCGTCGCTGATCTGGATCGTGTCCCCGATCGTGACGTAGTTCTGGTCCTCGGCATTGCCCGTGTAGCGATTGCCGAAGCCCTTGTCGTTCAGGTACTGCAGCACGCGCTTGTCGGGAGCCGTGCTGCTGCACGCGACCGTCGCGAGTGCGAGGGCGACGAGCAGGGCGTGGAGCCAGAAGTGCTTGGCCGTGGTCATGGGGAACGGGGGGCAGGTACGCCCCAAGGGGACGGAGCGCCCCCTACCATCGGTCCGGGACGGCCCGGAGCTTGCGGGAAGGAGCGCGGCCTAGCCGCCATATTGACGGGCTAGGTACTCACGGTAGGCACCGTTGCGGACCCTTTGCAACCACGCAGCGTTGGATCGGTACCACGCGATCGTGAGCGGCAGCGCGTCTTCGAAGCGGTAGCGCGGCTTCCAGCCGAGCTCGCGCTCGATCTTGGAGGCGTCGATGGCGTAGCGCCGGTCATGCCCGGGGCGGTCCTTGACGTAGCGGATCAGGCTCTCGGGCTTTCCCAGTTCCGAGAGCAGGCGCCGCACGATGGCGATGTTCTCGTACTCGTTGTGGCCGCCGATGTTGTAGGTCTCGCCCAGCAGCCCCCGCTCGAGCACGGCCAGGATCGCCTCGCAGTGGTCCACGACGTACAGCCAGTCGCGAACATTCTTCCCGTCCCCGTAGACCGGCAGCGACTCCCCGTCGCTCGCCTTGGCGATCATCAGCGGGATGAGCTTCTCCGGGAACTGGAAGGGCCCGTAGTTGTTGGAGCAGCGCGTGACGAGCGCCGGGAAGCCGTGGGTGTGGACCGCGGCGCGCACGAGCAGGTCGCTCGCGGCCTTGCTCGCCGAGTAGGGCGAGTTGGGCGCGAGCGGCGTCTCCTCGGTGAAGTAGCCCGCGTCGCCGAGCGAGCCGTAGACCTCGTCCGTCGAGACGTGCACGAAGCGCTCGATCCCCTGCGCGCGAGCGGCGTCGAGCAGCACCTGCGTGCCGAGCACGTTGGTCTGCACGAACGGCAGGCCCGACTCGATCGAACGGTCGACGTGGCTCTCGGCCGCGAAGTGCACCACCGACACCGGACCGCCAAGGCGCCGCGCCGCGGCGAAGGCGCGCTCGACGTCCTCGCGCCGCGCGATATCGCCGCGCACGAACTCGTAGTTCGTCCAGCCCTCGAGCGCGATCAGGTTTTCGAGGTTGCCGGCGTAGGTGAGCGCGTCGAGGTTGACGACCTTCCAGTCCGACCGTGATGCTTGCACGAGGTGCAGGAAGTTGGAGCCGATGAAGCCGGCGCCGCCGGTGACGATCAGGGTCTTCATGCGAGGGGTTCCGCGCGCAGGTACGAGGCCAGCGCCTCGCGCCAGTCCGCGAGCCGTCGCCCGCGCAGCGCGGCGAGGCGCGCGCTGTCGAGGACACTGTAGGCCGGACGGCGGGCGGGACGCGGGAATTCCTGCGTGCCGCAGGGCTCGACCGGCACGTGGCCGAGCCCGCTCGCGCGCAGGACGGCCACGGCGAGCTCATGCCAGCTGCACGAGCCTTCGCAGGCTGCGTGGAAGACGCCGCTGCCGCGCAGTCGCAGCACGTCCCAAAGGGCGGGCGCGAGCTCGAGCGTGGTCGTCGGCGAGCCGAACTGGTCGCTCACCACCTTCAACTGCCCCTTCTCGCGCGCCAGCGCATGGATCGTGCGCGGGAAGTGCTTGCCGCGCGGGCCGTACAGCCACTGCGTGCGCACGATCGCGGTCCGTCCGGGGTTGCTCTCGAGTGCCGCGCGCTCGCCGTCGAGCTTGGTCGCTCCATACACGGAGAGCGGCGCGGGCGTGTCATTTTCGGTGTAAGGCGAGTGCGCCGTGCCGTCGAAGACGAAGTCGGTGCTGACGGCCACCAGCCAAGTTCCATGGCGCGCACAGGTGCGAGCGAGAGCGCGCGTCGCGTCCACGTTCACGCGGCGCGCGAGCCCCGGCTCGCTCTCGGCCTTGTCGACGGCCGTGTAGGCAGCGCAGTGGAGCGCGCCCTCGAAGGGCCCGTGCTCGGCGAACACGCGCTCGAGCGCGCCTTCGTCGCACAGGTCGAGCCCGGGGAGCGCCACGAGCGCGCCCGTCGCGAGGTCCGTGCCGACGGCCTCGTATCCCTCCGGAGCGCGCAGGCACAGCTCGCTCCCGAGCATCCCGGCGGCGCCCGTGACGAGGACGCGCGCTGCGCCGCGGCCGCTCACTGCGCCTCGCGCTCCGGCGCAGGGCGCGGGTCGTCCATCAGGTTCGCGCCGCCTTCGGCGACGAGGCAGCTCGCGCGGTGCAGCGACTCGAACGTGCCCGCGTCGGTCCACCAGCCCTGCAGCGTCTCGAAGGTCATCGAGCCGTCGCGGATGTACCAGTTGTTGACGTCCGTGATCTCGAGCTCGCCGCGCTCGGAAGGCTTGAGCGTCTTGATGATCTCGAACACGCGCGCGTCGTACATGTACACGCCGATCACGGCCTTGTTCGACTTGGGCGCCTTGGGCTTCTCGACGATGCGCACGACGCGCTCGCCGTCGAGCTCCGCCACGCCGAAGCGCTCTGGATCGTGCACGTCCTTGAGCAGGATCTTGGCGCCCTTCGGCTGGCGCTCGAAGTCGCGCACGGCCTTGGCGATGTTGTACTGGATGATGTTGTCGCCGAGCACGACGCACACCTTGTCGCCGGTGGCCCAGTGCGACGCGAGGCCGAGCGCTTCCGCGATGCCGCCTTCGCCCTCTTGGTACGTGTAGTTCAAGTGCTTGAGCCCGAACTCCGAGCCATTGCCGAGCAGCGACAGGAAGTCGCCCGACTTGCGGCCGCCGGTGACGATCATGATGTCGCGCACGCCAGCGTTCACGAGCGCTTGAATCGGGTAGTAGATCATCGGCCGGTCGTAGACCGGCAGCAGGTGCTTGTTGGTGATCTTGGTCAGCGGGAAGAGCCGCGTGCCGAGACCGCCTGCGAGGATGACGCCTTTCATCGGGACCTGCCTTGGGAGGTGGAAGCGGTGGTGAGAAGCCAGGGCGCGAGCTAGCGCGCGGCTCCGGCGAGCTGGGAGCGGTACCACGCGACATAGCGCGCGAGACCGATGGAAACGGGCGTACGCGGCTCGTAGCCCAGCCGCGCGCGCGCCTTGGAGACGTCGGCGCACGTGAGCGGCACGTCGCCGGGCTGGTTGGGCTGGCGGTCGAGGATCGCGGGCTTGCCGATCGCCTTCGAGAGCGCGTCGACGAGCTCCGAGAGCGATGTCGTCGCACTCTCGCCGAGGTTGTAGATCTCGTAGCCGGCGCAGCGGTCGAGCGCGGCGACCACGCCATCGACGATGTCATCGACGTAGGTGTAGTCGCGGCGCGTCGAGCCGTCGCCGAAGAACGGAATCGCCTCGCCGTCGAGGATCGAGCGCGTGAACTTCGCGATTGCCATCTCCGGACGCTGGCGCGGCCCGTAGACCGTGAAGAAGCGCAGGCACGACACGGGCACGCCGAAGAGGTGGTGGTACGTGTAGCACATCAACTCGCCCGCGCGCTTGGTGGCGGCGTAGGGCGAGACGGGGTGCGGAATGTCGTCGGCCTCGCTGAACGGCACCTTGTCGCGCGCCCCGTACACCGACGAGCTGCTCGCAAACACGAAGCGCAGCCCACGGCGCGCTCGCGCCTCCTCGAGCAGCGTCATCGTGCCGCGCATGTTGACGTCCTCGTAGTGCAGCGGGTCGAGCAGCGAGGGACGCACGCCCGCCATCGCGGCGAGGTGCACCACGGCGTCGAAGCGTCCGTCGGCGAAGAGCTTGCGCACCAGCTCGCGATCGCGAATGTCGCCCGTGACGATGCGCGCGCCGCGGAGCGCCGCCGCGTTCGCGCGCTTGATCGCGGGGTCGTAGGCGTCGTTGAAGTTGTCGAGCACGACGACCTCGTCGCCGCGCGCGAGCAGCCGCTCGCTGGTGTGGGAACCGATGAACCCGGCGCCGCCGGTGATGAGGATGCGTGCCACTTCTCTCCCCTACTCCACGGTCACGCTCTTGGCGAGGTTGCGAGGCTTGTCGATGTCGCAGCCGCGGGCGAGCGCGTGGTGGTACGCGAACAGCTGCAGCGGGATCACGTTGAGCACGGCCGAGAGCGGCTCGATGGTGGCCGGAACGTCGATCGACTCGTCGGCGAGCTCGTGGCTCGCCGCGTCGGAGCCGATCGAGATCACGTGGCCGCCGCGCGCCTTCACCTCGTGCAGGTTGCTGCGCACCTTGTCGGCGACCGCGCCCGGCGCGTTCACCACCACGATCGGCATGCCCTTGGAGATCAGCGCGATCGGTCCGTGCTTCATCTCGCCGGCGGCGTAGCCCTCGGCGTGCACGTAGCTGATCTCCTTCAGCTTGAGCGCGCCTTCGAGCGCGATCGGGAAGTTGACGCCGCGCCCGAGGAAGAAGAAGCCCTTGGCGTCGACGTGGCCGCGCGCGATCGCGCCGACGCGCTCGATGGTCTCGGGGGCCAGCAGTGCCTCCATGCGCGGGCGCAGGCGGCGCAGCTCGTCGAGCAGAGCGCGACCGCGTGCCTCGTCGAGCGTGCCGCGCGCGCGTCCGAGTCGCACCGCGAGCAGAAACGCGGCGACGACCTGCGCCACGAAGGCCTTGGTGCTCGCCACGCCGATCTCGGGCCCCGCGTGCGTGAGGATCGTCGCGTCGCTCTCGCGCACGACGGTCGAGCCCATCACGTTGCAGATCGAGGCCGTCGAGGCGCCGAGCTCGCGCGCGAGGCGCAGCGCCGCGAGCGTGTCGGCGGTCTCGCCCGACTGGGATACGGCGAGCGCTAGCGTGCGCGGAGCGAGCACGGGCTCGCGGTAGCGGAACTCGCTGGCGTAGTCGAGGTCGACCGGCAGACGCACGAGCTGCTCGATCAGGTACTTCGCGACCATTCCCGCGTGCAGCGCGGTGCCGCAGGCGATCACCTGCAGACGCTCGAACGAGCGCAGCCGCGCGTCGCTCCAGTCGCCATGCTCGAAGGACACATCGCCCGAAGCCGACAGGATGCGGTCGAAGGCCGTGCGCGCGAGCACGTCCGGTTGCTCGTGGATTTCCTTGAGCATGAAGTGCGGGTAGCCCGCCTTGCTGGCTTGCTCGGCGTCCCACTCGATGCGCCGCGCGCGGCGTGCGAGGGGCTTGCCCGCGAGATCGGTGACCACGAGCGATCCGGGGGCGAGCTCCGCGACGTCGCCATCCTCGAGGTACACCACATCGCGCGTGTGCGGCAGCAGCGCGAGCACGTCGGAGCCGAGATAGGCCGCGTCCGCCGTCGTGGCGACGACGAGCGGCGGGCCTTGGCGCGCGCACACGAGCGCGCCGCCGTTCACCGGCGACATGACTGCGATCGCGTAGTAGCCGTGGACGCGCGCGAGCGCCGCGCGCACCGCGTCGACGAGCTTCGCGCCGCGCGCGAGCTCCCGACCCACGAGGTGCGAGAGCACCTCCGTGTCCGTCTCGCTCGTGAAGACGCGCCCCTCGGCCTGCAGCGCGCGCCGCAGCTCGAGGAAGTTCTCGATGATGCCGTTGTGCACGAGCGCGAGCCGCCCGCTGCCGTCGGAGTGCGGGTGCGCGTTCTCGTCGGACGGCGCGCCGTGGGTGGCCCAGCGCGTGTGCCCCACGCCGATGCGCGCTTCCGCGAGCGCGCCGTCGACGAGCAGCTTCTCGAGCTCCGACAGACGCCCGACCTTGCGGCGGATCTCGACCTTCTCGCCCTCGACCACGGCGACCCCGCAGCTGTCATAGCCGCGGTACTCGAGGACCCGCAGGCCCGCGAGCATGCCGTCGAGCACGGCGCCGTTGCGCGAGAAGGCTCCGACGATGCCGCACATGGCGGTCTCAGCCCTTCTTGCCCACCAGCGGTCCGACCAGCGGCGCGTGGATGCGCGAGCGGAAGTAGTCGAGCGTCTTCGCGAGGCCCGTGTCGAGGTCGTAGCGCGGCTCCCAGCCGAGGATGCGGCGCGCCTTGGTGATGTCGGGTTGACGCACCTTGGGGTCGTCGACCGGCAGCGGCTTGTTGACGATCTTCGACTTGGAGCCCGTGAGCTTGATCACGCGCTCGGCGAACTGCTGGATCGTCATCTCGCCGGGGTTGCCGATGTTGGTCGGGTAGACCTCATCGGAGTGCAGCAGGCGGTAGATGCCGTCGACCAAGTCGTCGACGTAGCAGAACGAGCGCGTCTGCGAGCCGTCGCCGAACACCGTCACGTCCTCGCCCTTGAGCGCCTGGCTCATGAAGGCCGGCAGCGCGCGTCCGTCGTTCAGGCGCATGCGCGGACCGTAGGTGTTGAAGATGCGCACGATGCGCGTCTGCACGTTGTGGTAGCGGTGGTAGGCCATGGTCATGGCCTCGGCGAAGCGCTTGGCCTCGTCGTACACACCGCGCGGACCGACCGGGTTGACGTTGCCCCAGTAGTCTTCCTTCTGCGGGTGGACGAGCGGGTCGCCGTAGCACTCCGAGGTCGACGCGAGCAGGAAGCGCGCGTTCTTCTCGCGCGCGAGGCCGAGCGCCTTGTGCGTGCCCATCGCACCCACCTTGAGCGTCTGGATCGGCAGCTCGAGGTAGTCGATCGGGCTCGCCGGCGAGGCGAAGTGCATGACCGCGTCGACGCGCCCGGGCACGTGGATGAACTCGGTCACGTCTTGGTGATAGAAATGGAAGTCGCTGCGCCCGGTGACGTGCTCGATGTTGCGCAGGTCGCCCGTGATCAGGTTGTCCATGCAGATCACCTCCCAGCCTTCGGCCAGGAAGCGATCCGAGAGGTGGCTGCCGAGGAAACCGGCTCCGCCGGTGATGACGACGCGCTTCTTCTGTTGGCTCATCGAGTTCACGTTTCAGGGGTTCTGGCCGCGCGGCTCGCGCGGCGCCTCCGCAGGGGGTGTCCCCGACGGCGTGGAGAAGGTCGCGCGCTCGCCGGCACCGAGCCGCACGCGCACGCCGAAGGTCAGGATTTCGGCCGCGCGGTCCGGCGCGGCGGAGATGAGCACGCGCTCGCCTTCCTCGCGGCACTCCGGCTCGCCGCCGAGGCGCAGCAGGAAGCCGGGGCCTTGGAAGCGCGCCAGCTCGGCCTCGTCGCCCGCGGGCGCTCCGCCCGAGGAGAGCAGCGGCAGCCGGACGACCTGTCCCGCGGCGAGCTCGATGCGCTCGTCGCGGAAGGCCACCTGCAGCGGCGCCTTGCTGTGGTTGTGGATCGAGAGCGTCTCGTCGGGCGCGTGGTCGAGCATGTAGGGCCCGGAGTTGCCGCTGAGCAGCGCGCCGCCGAGCAGTCGCACCTGCATGCCTTCGCGCAGCTCGATGCGCGCGCGGTCGAGCTCTTGGAACTCGAACACGGGCTCGCCGCGCGACGGCGAGCCGACCCAGCCGATGGCCTCGCCCGAGAGCACGACGCTCGCGCCGTCGGGCCAGATGACCTCGGCGCGGCCGCCGGGAGAGACGATCACGGCGCCGCCGGCGGTGATGCGCGCGCGCTTGTCGAAGAAGGACAGCGGATAGCCGCGCAGCGCTCCGGCGGGACGCACCTGCACCGGATCGGCGTGGCGCTGCACCGACACTTCCTCGGGGCCGGCCGGATGGCGCAGGGCGTCGCCCAGGGGCAGCGGATCGGCGGTCGGTCGCATGGGACCGGGCCAGCGCTGGGTGTCGCGCGCCAGGCAGCCGGCGCCGACCGCCGCGAGCGCCAGCGCGGCGAGGCTCGCCGCGACGGGTCTCATGGGTTCTTGTGCTTGGCCGAGGGGTGCGCGCTCATGAAGCGCTCGACGAAGCCGGTGTCGTGGCGGCTCGAGCGGAAGTCGGCGTGGTCGAGCACCTTGGAGAGCAGCGGGATCGTGGTCTTGGGACCGACGATCACGTACTCATCGAGCGCGCGCAGCATCGTGGCGATGGCTGCGTCGCGGTTCGAGCGGTGCGCGAGGAGCTTTCCGATCATCGAGTCGTAGTTCGGCGGGATGCGGTAGCCACTGTAGGCATGGCTGTCGACCCGGATGCCCGGTCCCCCCGGAGGGGCGTACATCTGGATCAGGCCGGGCGAGGGCTGGAAATCCTTTTCCGGGTCCTCGGCGTTGATGCGCACCTCGATGCAGTGGCCGTTGATGCGGATGTCCTCCTGCCGGTAGGAGAGCCTCTCCCCCGCCGCCACGAGGATCTGCTCGCGCACGAGGTCCACGCCGGTGACCATCTCGGTCACGGTGTGCTCGACCTGGATGCGTGCGTTGACCTCGATGAAGTAGAAGTTTCCCTTGCGGTCGAGCAGGAACTCGCACGTGCCGGCGTTGTAGTACTTGGCATGCTTGGCGAGGCGCACGGCCGCCTCCCCCATGCGCTGGCGCAGCTCCGGCGTCAGCAAGGGCGAGGGCGCCTCCTCGATCAGCTTCTGGTGGCGCCGCTGCACCGAGCAGTCGCGCTCGAACAGGTGGATCACGTTGCCGTGCTTGTCGCCGAGCAACTGCACCTCGATGTGGCGCGGGTTCTCGACGAACTTCTCGAGGTACACGGTCGGGTCGCCGAAGGCCGCCTCGGCTTCCGCGCGCGCGGCGTGGAAGCCCGAGACCAAGCTCGGATCGTTGCGCGCGATGCGCATGCCGCGACCGCCGCCGCCCGACGAGGCCTTGATCATGACCGGATAGCCGAGACGCTGGGCGACCTCGAGCGCGGTCTTCTCGTCCTGCACGGGGCCGTCCGACCCCGGCACCACCGGCACATCGGCCTCGACCGCCATGGCGCGCGCGCGCGCCTTGTTGCCGACCGCCGCCACCGACTCGGGATCGGGCCCGATGAAGGTGATGTTGCAGGAGTTGCAGACCTCGGCGAAGTGCTCGTTCTCCGAGAGGAACCCGTAGCCGGGGTGGATCGCGTCCACGTCGGCCACTTCCGCGGCGCTGATGATGGCCGGGATGTTGAGGTAGCTCTTGGAACTCGGGGCCGGGCCGATGCAGATGGTCTCGTCGGCCTGCCGCAGGTAGAGGGCGTCGGCGTCGGCTTCGGAATAGACGGCGACCGTCTCGATGCCGAGCTCGCGGCAGGTGCGGATCACGCGCTGCGCGATCTCGCCGCGGTTGGCGACCAGGATGCGTCCGAACATGGGGAGGGCGCTCCGGACGCGATCAGGACTTGATCAGGAAGAGAGGCTGGCCGAACTCGACCGCGGCGCCGTTCTCGACGAGCACCTCGACGATCGTGCCGGAGCATTCGGCCTTGATCTCGTTCATCACCTTCATGGCCTCGATGATGCACAGGGTCGAGTCGGGCTTGATCGCCTTGCCGGCGCTCGCGAAGGGCTCCGCGTCCGGTGAGGCCGCGCGGTAGTAGGTGCCCACCATCGGGCTCTTGAACTCCTTGGTGCCCGGCGGCGGGCCCGAGGGGACGGCGGCCGCGGGCGCGGCGACCGGAGCCGCGGCCTGCGGCGCGGCGGCCATCGGCGCCGCCGCCATCGCGCCACCCTGCAGCACGTGCACCACCGGAGCCGCGGCTGCCGCGGCGGGCGCCCCGCGGCGCAGGTGCACGCGCAGGCCGGCCTTCTGGTTGTCGATGTCGAGCTCGGTCGCCTCGGACTCCTTCATCAGCCGCAGCAGGCTCTCGACGAGGGCGAGGTCCACGTCCTTGGAGGGCGCGGGGACGGACGGGGCGGGGCTCGAAGCCTTCTTGATTGCCTTCTTCTTGGCCATAGTGGGCGGAGCAGCGGGTTCGGGCGGACGGGACTCGAAGGGCGCCATCCTAGCGACTCGGGGGCCCCGGTTCGCCCCCCTCCGGGGCTAGCCCGCGGGCGGGCTCTCCCGGCGCCAAGGCCCCCCCTTGCCACCGTCCTTCTCGAGCAGCTCGACCGCCTCGATCGAGATGCCGTGCCCGAGCGCCTTGGTCATGTCGTAGACCGTCAGCGCGGCCGCGCTCGCCCCCACCATGGCCTCCATCTCGACGCCGGTGCGGCCCGTGCAGCGCGCCTCGCAGCGCACCTCGAGCACGTCGCCATCGCGCTCCTCGAACTCGATCCGCACGGAGTCGAGCGCGAGCGTGTGGCACATCGGGATCCACTCGGCGGTGCGCTTCGCGGCGAGGATGCCCGCCACGCGCGCCACCTCCGTCACCGCGCCCTTCGGGCCCGCGCCGGCGAGCACGCCGCGCAGTGTGCCGGCGGGCAGATGCACGCGGGCGCGCGCGAGGGCGCGGCGAGCGCTCGCGGGCTTCTCGCCCACATCGACCATGCGCGACTGCGACCCCGCCGCTCCGTGCGCGACGTGGGTCAGGGGATTCGACTCGCTCGACGGCTGCGTCATCGCACGTGGTCCGGCTCGGTATGTTTTTCGTTCCCCGCGCATGGAGCGCGCCGGGTCGAGCCTAGAGTAGCGTACGACCGGAGCCCGCGCGGCTTGGGATCGAGCCCCTGAACGGTCGATCTCCGCTCGCTCAGGGTCCACCGACCGGTGCCCTCAGGAGACACGATGCGCCTTGTGCTGACCGCGGTCCTTCCGCTTCTCTCCCTCGCTCCCAGCTACGTCCACGCCTCGCCCGTCGCGCTCGCGCCGCGGAGCGCGCCCGCGCAGGGCGCCGACTTTGAGGGGCTCGTGCAGCAGGAACTCGAGCGCGCGGAGCAGCCCGGCCCGATCGATGCGATCTGGCGTTCGGCCTCGCGCCTGCGCGATGCCGCTCGGGAGCTCAAGGTCGAGGACGTCGATGCCGCGCTCGAGCGCGCGCTGGCCAGTGCCGAGCGCGGACCGCGCGCCAAGCTCGCCCTCGTCGCGGCGCGCCTCGAAGGCGCCGACGCGGCGGCCGCCAAGGCCAAGCTCGCGGAAGCGCTGGTGGCGCTGCTCGGCTCCAAGGACGAGGCGCTCCTGCGCGCGGCTTGCGGGCTCGCCGCCAACACGACCTTCCGCACGCTCGAGGCCGAAGCGCGCCGCGGGCTGCTCGATCGTCTCCACGGGCTTGCGGAGGATGCCACGCGCACGCCCGCCCTGCGCCTCGACGCTGCCTTCGCCGAGGGCCGCATCGGCATGGGCGACGACGTGCGCAAGGCGCGCGGCCTGATGGGCGAGTTCCTCGAGTCCGGCGACGCGGAGCTGCGCGCGCTCGGCGCGCTCGCGCTCGCGCGCAGCGGCGCGGAAGTCAGCGGCAAGCTGCTCGACGAGCTCGAGCGCCTCGCCGTGGCTCCCGACGAGCGCGGCCTGCTCGCGCAGGCCTACCTCGAGCGCGAGCGCACGCGCGAAGTCGGCGAGCGCAAGCTCAAGAACCTCGCCGAACTGCAGCGCCTCGAGGCCGGCGAAAAGGACCCGGCCGCGCCGAGCAACGACGAGTTCGATCGGCTGAAGAACCTGATGGCGATGATCCGCCGCGCGCACCCCGACGGCAACGACGTCACGCGCGACGAGCTGCTCGAGGCCGCGATGCAGGGCATGCTGCAGAGCCTCGACGAGCACAGCTCCTACCTCGCGCCCAAGGCCTACGAGCGCTTCGAACAGGACCTCGCGGCGGGCTACGGCGGCATCGGCGCCTACGTCGGCGAGGACCGGCAGGACGGCCTGTTCACGATCACGCGTCCGATCTACTCGGGGCCGGCCTACAAGGCGGGCCTGATGAGCGAGGACAAGATCGTGCGCATCGACGACTGGCCGACGCTCGGCAAGCCCACGGACGAGATCATCAAGCGCCTCAAGGGGCGCCCGGGCACCAAGGTGCGCCTGTACGTCTGGCGGCGCGGCATGGACTCCGCGCTGGTCGATCGCCCGACCGAGGAGATGGTGGTCGAGGTCGAGCGCGGCTCGATCACGATCCCCGCCGAGCAGCACCAGATGCTGCCGGGCAAGATCGGCATGATCGTGCTGCAGGAGTTCTCGCAGGTGGCGAGCCGCGAGCTGCGCGGGCCGCTCGAGGAGATGCTCGCGGCCGGCATGCAGGGCCTCGTGCTCGACCTGCGCAACAACTCGGGCGGACTGCTCGAGGAAGCCGTCAATGTCTCGGGCCTGTTCCTGCCGAAGGGCACGCTCGTCGTCTCGACCAAGAGCCCGCTGCGCGAGACCGAGAAGCTCGCGACACGCTCCGAGCCCGTGATTCCGGCCGACATGCCGATCGTGGTGCTCGTCAATCGCTTCACCGCTTCCGCGGCTGAGATCGTCTCGGGTGCGCTGCAGGATCACCGCCGCGCGGTCGTGATCGGCGAGCGCAGCTTCGGCAAGGGCTCGGTGCAGACCTTGATGCAGCTGCCCCCCTACCGCGACGACCAGTACAGCGACGAGAACCGCAACGGCCGCTGGGACAACTGGGAGAAGATCACGCGCGACTGGGACGGCGACGGCGAGTTCGACTTCGCCCCGCGCGTCAAGCTCACCATCGCGCGCTACTACCTGCCGACCGACCGCTCGATCCACCGCGAAGTCGACAAGGATGGCAACCTGCTCAACTCCGGCGGTGTGTCGCCGGACACGGCCGTCGCTGCGAGCCGGCTCGAGGCGTGGCGCGTCGAAGCCATGCTCAAGCTGCGCGACCAGCAGAAGCCGCGCGAGTACGTCGACCGCAACTGGGCCGAGCACAAGGACCTGTTCTCGCGCCTCGCCGACAACGATCGCAAGGAGACCTCGCTCTACCCGGGCTTCGACGAGTTCTACGCCGGCCTGAAGACGCCGCTCTCGCCCGATGACGTGCGCCAGATGCTGCGCGCCGAGATCCGCCGCCGCGTGCAAGACGCGCGCGGCCAGGAGTTCCCGCAGGGCGACTTCGTCGAGGACCTGCAGCTGCAGGCCGGCATCCGGCGTGTGTTCGAGTCGCTCGGCCGCTCGGTGGCCGACGTCGAGGAATATCGCGCGACGATCCAGCCCGACAACTCGCCGCGGCTCGCCGTGGCCCAAGACGGCAAGGCTCGCCTGCGGGATGCGCTCGATGCTCTGAACTCCGCGCTCAAGGCCGACCGACGCCTGTCGGAGTCGACGCTGCGCGAGCTCGTCGAAGTGATCGGCGACTCGCTCAAGAACTAGGCGCGCACGGGAACGTGAGTTCCGCGAGGGGCGCGGCGCCGATCAGGCCCTGCGCCCCTCGGCCCATTCCTTGAGCGCCGGGAGCAAGAGCTCGCGGGCGAGGATGACCGAGGCTGCGGTGAGCGGCAGCGCGAGCAGCAGCCCGAACAGGCCGAGCGCCGCGCCGAAGATCGTCAAGCTGGCGAGGACGACCACGGTCGGCAGTCCGAGTCGCTCGCCGAGCACGCGCGGGATCAGCACGTAGGTCTCGAGCGCCTCGCCGACGGCGAACACCACGGCGATGCGCCACGTCGCCTCGATTGGCTCGTGCGCCAGAAGCGCCAGCAGGAACGCCAGCACGTAGCCGACGCCCGGTCCGATCACGGGGATCAGCGAGAGCGCGCCGCCGAGCATCCCCGCGAGCAGCGCGTAGGGCACGCCGAGCGCGCCCATGGCGACCGTGAGGATCAGGCCCTTCAGGAGGCACACGAGCAGGCGGCCGCGGAAGAAGGCGCCGAGCATCTCGGCCATCTGCGCGCCGATGCGAGCCCACTGCTCGCGCTGGCTCGCGGGGATGTAGGAGCGCACGAAGTTCGAGACGCGCTCGAGCTCGAACAGCAGGAACCACGTGTAGAGCGGCACGAGGAACAGGAGCGTCAGCACCGTGAGCAGGGACCCAAAGGCCGAGCTCAGCGTCCCCCAAACTCCGCCCGCTGCCTGCGCGCCATCGGCGCTGAAGGCCCAGCGGCGCGCGCGCTGGAAGAACTCGTCGAGCAACGAGCCCTTCTCGAAGCCGCGCGGGATCGCGGCTTCCGACTCGGGCGGCTGCGCGGGCTCGCCCTCATCGGTCGCCGGTGCCTGCGGTTCGCCCGAGGTCTCGGTCGGGCCTCCCTGCAGCGCCTGCAAGTCGAGGCCGAGCTCGATCGCGCGCTCCTCAGCCGAGGCGACGATCTCGCCGAGCTGGCGCTGCAGCTTGTCGATCGAGCCGCCTTCCTGCGTGACATCGCGCCACAGGGCGCGCGCCTGCAGGGCCAAGGCGATCGCGAGCAGCACGGCGACGAGCCCGAAGCTCCCGAAGATGACGTTGACGGCGCGCTTGCGGCTCCAGCCGCGCTTCTCGAGCCGCAGCACCATCGGATTCAGGATGTATGCGAACAGCAGGCCGAGCAGCAGCGGGTTGAGCGCCGCGCGCACGGTCCACGCGAACCACAGCACCGCGACGAGCGCCGCGGCGAGCGCGGCGTTGCGCCGGGTCGTGCTCCAGCCGGCGATCACGACGCGCTTTCCTTGGAGCCACTGGCCGCCAGCGCCGCCGCGAGCCGCGGCGCGTAGCCGCTGACGAAGGCCGCGTCGAAGTCGAAGCCGTCGCGGAAGTCCTCGAGCTTGTCCTCGTCTTGCCGCTTGAGCAGGTTGTGGTCGACGAGCAGGAATACGATCTTGCCCCAGTCGAGCGTCTCGCGGATCCCCCACTGCCGCCAGACGTGCGCGGCCAGCGGCCCGAAGCGCGCCAGCGCGTGCTCGCGCATCCCGGCCAGCACTTCCTGCCCCGTTACGTGGCGCGAGGGTCCGCTGCGACCTTCCTTGCCGGCCATGCGCACGGCGACGTCGAGCGACTCAAACAGGAACACGAAGGCATCGGGCGAGTAGCGCCCGTCCTGCAGCGCGATCTTGCGCAGCTGTTCCCGCAATTCCTGCATCTCGCGCGCCATGGTAGCCCGCGCCCGGGCCAAGCTCTAGCCGCGTCGCGCCGCCGCGCCGCCCGGGAGCCCAGCCCACGGAAACTTCCCTCGTCAGCGCGGGGCTCCGGCGCGCGCCGCGGCCGCGCGCGGGGCCAGCGCGAGGAAGGCGCGATCGAGCAGGAGCGGCGGGTCGATGTTGCTCTCGACGTCGCGGCGCAGCGCGAGCACGGTCTCGAGGGCCGCGCGCAGCGTGGCGCTCGAGCGCGCGACGGGCAGGTCGAGCGCCACGAGGTCCGCGTGGGACAGCTCGGCGAGCGCCGTGCCCTCCCGCGCGAGCGACAGGTCGCGCAGGCAGGCGAGCGCGAGGTCGAGGGCCATGCGCGCGCGCGCTCGTTCGATCGCCTTCGCCGTCTTGCCCTCGAAGGTCCCGTCGAGCTCCCACGCAGCGGCCGCGGCGACGAGCGGCGGCGCGCCCCCGCGCAGGGCCTCGATCAAGAGGCCGCGCAGCTCCCACTCGCGCTGCGAGAGCGCGCGCAGCGCCTCGCCCGGCGAGCCGCGGCTCCAGCGCGCGAGCAGCGCTGCACGCTCGCCCGGGACGCCGCGCTGTCCGAGCCACGCGCTCACGGTCTCGAGGCCGAGACGCTCGAACTGCACCTGCACGCAGCGGCTCGCGATGGTCGGCAGGAGGTCGTTCTTGCGCGAGCACTCGAGGATCCACAGCACGTTGGGCGCCGGCTCCTCGAGCATCTTGAGGATCGAGTTCTGCGCGGCGACGTTGGCGCGCTCCATCTCGCGCACGAGCACCACGCGCCAGCCGCCCTCCGCCGCTCGCAGCGAGAGAAACTCGTCGACGGTCGCGCCGTCCCAGTCGCTGTCGCGCTCGCGCCGCACGAAGCGACCGATCTTGAGTTCCTCGGGGCGCTCGTCGGCCGGAGTCTCGAGCAGGTCGACCGCGAAGACGTCGAGGTGCGACGCGCTCTTCACGCGCTTGCACGGCCCGCACTCCCCGCAGGGTGCGCCCTGCTCCTGCGGCAGCCCGCGCTCGCAGAAGAGCCCGAGCGTGAACCAGCGCGCCGCGCGGAACTTCCCGATGCCCGCGGGGCCGGTGAAGAGCAGCGCATGCGGCAGCCGACCCGCACGCGCCGCGCGCCACAGGCCGCGGACCGCCGCGCCGTGCCCGAGCGGCTCGAGCCAAGCCTGCGCGTCGACCTCGGGCTCAGCGGCCAAGTCCGACCGCCTCGCGCACGGAGCGCGCCACGTCCGCGGGACTCGCGGAGCCGTCGATCACGATCGTCCCGGGCTGCAGTCGCGCGAAGCGCCGGAAGCCCTCGGCCACGCGCCGCTGGAACTCGATCCCCTTGGCCTCGATGCGATCCTCCGGCCCCGCGCGCCGCCGCGCCGCCGCCGCGGGATCGACGTCGAGCAGGATCAGCGCGTCCGGCCGCGGCTCGTCTGCCCAGCGCAGGAGCACGGAGAGCACGTCGTCTTCGGGCAGGCCGCCGGCGAAGGCTTGGTACGCGAAGGTCGAAGCGTGGAAGCGCTCGCAGACCACGTCGCGCCCGGCGGCGAGCGCCGGCTGCACCAGCTCGCGCAGCGTCTGCCGCCGCGCCGCCGCGAACAAGAGCAGCTCGACGCCCGGATCGAGCTCGTGCTCGCGCGAGAGCAGGATCTCGCGAATGCGCTCCCCCACCTTCGTGCTGCCCGGCTCGCGCAAGTGCAGCGCGGGCACGCCGCGCGCATCCGTCAGCGCCTCGGCGAGCAGCCGCGCCTGCGTGCTCTTGCCGCAGCCGTCGATGCCGTCGAGGACGAGGAAGCGCGCGCCGCCCGTGGATGCCATGGCGCGGGATGCTAGCAGAGCCGCGCGCGCGTGCCTCGCTCGGCGCGCGCGGAAGCGCTAGTTGCCCTTCTCGAGCCGTTCGAGCGCGCTTTCGGCGCTCTCGCAGTCCCCATCGAGGGCCAGCGCCTCGCGCACGAGCTCGCGGGCGAGCTCCAGCTCGCCGAGCTCGATGCGCGCGAGCGCCTCGCGGCCCATGGACTCGGCGCGCTCCTCCTCGTCGAGCGGCTCGCCATCGTCGGGATCGAGCTCCGGCGGCACGGCGCGCTGCACGGCGAACTCGCGCGCGGCCTCCGCATGGCGCGCGAGCGCCGCGAGCGAAGTTCCCCACAGGCGGTGCAGCTCGCGCCGGAACGGGTCGATCTCGTTGGCCTCGTTGAAGAGCACGACGGCGCGCGCATGGTTGCCCTTCTCCGCGTGGTACGCGCCGATCTCCATGCGCAGCGCGAAGTCATCCGACTCCCAGCGGATCCAGCGCTCGAGTGCCGCGATGCGGTCGTCCGTGCGCTCCTGTTCCTCGTACAGCCTTGCGAGCCGCAGCTCCGCGCTCAGCCCGCGCTGGTCGAAGCCGGGGTAGGCGCGTTCGGCGGCGAGCAGCTGGCGCTCGGCCTCTGCCTCGTCTTCTGCCTCGAGCGCCATGTCCGCCAGTCGCACGCGCACGAGGAAGTCCTCGCCGCCCTGTGCGATCCCCTGTTCGTAGAGCCGCTTCGCCTCCTCCGCGTCATCGCGCTCATCCGCGCGGGCGGCCTGCAGGAACAGAGCGCGCGGCGGCAGGGCGCCCGCGAGCGAGAGCTTGCGCAGCGCCTGTTCGGCGTCGACCTTGCGGCCGCCTTGCCAGTAGCCCCATGCCACGGAGCACCACCCCTCGGCCCACTTGGCGCGCGCGGTCGCGTCCGACGGCGGGCTGTCGCCGAGCTCGAACTTGAGCTGCGTCGTGCGCGCGGCGCTCCAGCGCGGCTCGATGCGCAGCGGCTCGACGCCGCGTCGCACGAATTCGGCGAAGCGCCGATCGAGCTCCTCTGGAGTCTGGCGGAACGTGCCTTCGATCGCGGCGTCGAGATCCTCGCCGCGATCGAAGGCCTCGAGCAGCGCGATCATCGGCGGGAAGCCGTGCTCGTCGATCAGCATGCGGCACAGCTGGCCGCTCATGTAGTAGCCGAACAGGATGCGCTGCGAGCGGAAGGCGCGGTTCAGGTCGCGCACCAGAATGAGGTCGCGGTTCCAGTACGCGTCGAGCAGCTCGCGCCGCATGTTGCGCGTCCACGCGGGATTCTTGTGCTCCTCCTCCCACGTCGCGAGGCCCTCGGTGATCCAGCGCGGGCAGCGGTTGTGCGAGAGCCCGAGGTGCACGACGTGCGTGAACTCGTGGAAGCTCGTGCGGGCCCACGAAAAGCGCCCGCGCAGCTCCGACTGCGGCGCCACCGACGTCACCACGGGCCCGAAGCACACGCCGAGCGCCGGAAAGCCCTCGAAGCCCGTCGAGCGCACGGAAAAGTCTTGGATGCGGTCGAAGACCTCGATCACCACGGGGCCTGGCGTGTGGCCATAGCGCGCGGCGAGCTCTGCGCGCGCCGACGAGTAGAACGGCATCCAGTAGGCGCGCAGCACGTCGGCTGCGTTGGGTGTCCACGCGTAGCGCAGCTCGCCGTCGCCGTCTTCGACCACGAAGCGCCGTGCCATCGACTCGAGCACTTGAATCGTGTTCGAGCGCCACGCGTTCTGGCGCTTGCGCGCGAGCTCGTCGGAGCGCTTGAGCGCCGCAAGGCCGCCCTCCTCGTCGCCGATGTTGGCGAGCGCGCGTCCGAGCTCGAGGAAGGCGTGGTGGTCCTGCGGGTCGCGCTCGGTCGCACGGCGCGCGAACGGCGCGGCCTCCGCGAAGCGGTACAACTCGCACAGGTGGCGCGCGAGCTCGCGCTCGGGAGTCGCGTCCGCGGGACACTGCGCCGCGAGCTCGGCGAGCATGCTCTCGGCGGCCTCGCGCTCGTGCTCGACCCACGCCAGCGCGGCGACCAAGATGCGGCGCTCGCGGCGGCGCGGAGCGAGCTGCTCGAGGCGCGCGAGGGTCGCGCGCACGTTCGGGAGCCGACCGTCGTCGAGGTCCGCGCTCGCCTGCGCCAGCAGGCCCTCGATCGAGTCGGGCACGGCGGTGAGCAGCTGGCCGAGCCACTCGTGCGCGGGCGTGCTCTGGCGATTCCAGTTGAAGCGCCCGAGCTCGAACAGGCCGAGCAGGCTCGGTGCGTGGGTGCGATGGAGCGCGAGCGCCTTGCGGTAGAGCTCGCCCGGCTTGCGCGCGGCGGCCTCCGGGTGCTCGATCTCGCCGTCGGCTTCGAAAAACAGCGCCGCGCGCTCGGCGAGGACATCGGGCTCGACTCCGTCGCTGCAGGCGTCTTCGGCGCGCAGCAGCGATGCGGACGCTGCAACCAGCTCGCCGAGGGCCCGCTCGCAGCGGGCGCGCGCGAGCTGGCGCTCCCAATCGGCCGTCTCGTCCCGGCTCGCACCGAGCCACAGCTTGCGAGCGCCGTCGAGATCGCCCGCGAGCTCGCGGACGCGGCCGGAGAGCCACGCGTCCCGCGCGTCGCGCGCCGGATCGAGCCGAGCGCCGAAGTTCGGCATGCGGGCGAGCGCCTCGGCGCTCTCGCCGACGTCGAGGGCGAGCTGCAGCCACAGGCGCGCCGCGGCCGAGCGCACGGGCAGCGCCGCCTCGCGCGAGGCTTCCAAAGTCCGCTCCGCGGCCAAGCGCGCGTCCTTCCAGCGCCCCGCGTCCCGCAGCGCGAGACCCGCGAGCACCGCCATGCGGGCGTCCTGCGGCTCCTCGGCGGCCCACTCCGCGATCTCCGCGAGGGCTGCGCGGTCACCGCGCCGCCGCCGTCGATCGAGATCGGCCCGCTCGAGCTCGAGCTCGGCCTCCGTCTCCGCTGCACCGGAGTCCTGCCGCGGCGCGGCCGCTGCGCGCTCCGCGAGCGCGCCTGCGAGAACGGCACACAGGGCAAGGCTCGGGGTCAGAAGTGGGGTGAGCCAGCGAACGGCGAGATGGAACTTGAACATGGACCCCGGCGAGGATTGACGCGAGTTCGTTGCCCCGGCGAAGCGCCTAATGTACACCCACGGCATGCAGCGTTTGTCCCTCCGTGCCGCTCTGGCCGCGGTTTTCGCTCCGCGTCCCTCGGGCCTCGTGCGCCACGTGTGCGCCGCGCTCGCCCTGCTCCCCCTGTGCGCTTGCCCGAGCGTGCCGCGCAAGCCCGTCGACGAGCCGCCGCCGGTCGCCGAGCCCGGGACTCCAGCGTGGGTGAAGGAGCCCATGTCGTGGCAGAAGCTCGAGATGATCGAGCAATGGCTCGAGGTCGACGCCGGGCGACATTCGCCCGAGCTCGTGATCGAGGCCAAGCTGCAGCTGAACGAAGGGCGCCTGCAGTTCTCGCGCCGCGACATCGACTCGGGCGCGGCGCCGCGTGAGACCCTGCAGGTGCGCGTCGAGAGCGCTCGCAAGGGCTTCGAGGAGATCCTCGCGGATCCGGCCGCTTCGGCCGGCGCGCGCAACCGCGCCCAGCTCGGGCTCAAGGGCGCGGCGAGCCTCGTGCAGGCCCCGACCGGCAAGGGCCTCGCCATCCTGCGTCGCCAGCAGTGGAACGCGCGCGCGCCGCGCGTCTCCAACCTGACGCCGCTCAAGGGCGCCTGGAGCCGCATCACCGTGCACCACTCGGCCGAGAGCACCAGCGACCCGCGCGGCGGCTCGCTCGAGGACTCGGCCGCGACTGTGCGGATCATCCAGAAGTACCACATGGACGACCCCGAGCACCGCTGGGGCGACATCGGCTACCACTTCCTGATCGACGGTGCCGGGCGCATCTTCGAGGGCCGCGAACTCGAGTGGCAGGGAGCCCACGCCGGTGGCTCCAACAACCACCAGAACATTGGCATCTGCATGCTGGGCGATTTCGAGCGGCGCGCGCCGACCGAGGCCGCGCTCAAGTCCCTGCAGGTGTTGCTCGACGACCTGCGCGGGCGTTACCGCATCCCGGCCGAACGGGTCGCACCGCACAACACCTACGGCACGACGCGCTGTCCCGGGCCCGCCCTCACGGCGTGGCTCAAGAAGTACAAATAACCGCGGCGCGCGGCCACTTGCCGAGTGCGGTGAGTGGTGCCATAACTTTTCTAGAGGCCCCCATGGCGACCGAGCGCTCCTTCGAACTTGTGCGCGCGCGGATCGCGGCCGTGGTTCCGGCTTCGTGCCTAACTCTGAGCCTCGGCCTCTTCGGCGCCAGTTGTGGCGACAGCGCTCCGCAGGCGCCGTCCAACTCCTCGGCACCCGTGGGCCCTGGCGCTAGCTCCGCTCAGAAGCCGCCCGTGCGACGCCTCGACAAGCCCGAGGCGGTCTCGCGCCGCGTGCGCGACGCAGTCGAGCGTGCGGTCGCGCAGGTCGAAGCGGCAGCGCTCGACGCGCGCGCGCACGGCGAGCTCGGGATGCTCTACGAGGCGAACGGTCTCTCGGCCGAGGCGCTCTCGTGCTACGGCACGGCGGCCAGCCTCGACGCGAGCGATCCGCTGTGGGTGCTGCACGGCTGCTACGCGTTCCTCGCGCTCGGCCAGCAAGGTGAAGCGCTGCAGCTCTTGAAGGACACTGCGGCGATGTACGCGCAGTGCGCACCTCTGCAGCAGCAGCTCGGCGACCTCGCCTACGAGGCCGGCGACGCGGCGACCGCGGAGAGTGCGTACCGCGCGGCAAAGGCGGCCGCGCCGGAGGCGCTCGAGCCGCTCGTCGGCCTCGCGCAGCTCGCCTTCGACTCCGGACGCGCGGCGGAAGCCGCGGCGCAACTCGAGCAGGTCGTGGCGCGCGACCCGCGCTATCGCGCGGCGCACTTCCTGCTCGGTTCCTGCTATCGCGACCTCGGTCGCGCCGCCGACGCCGAGCGCGAGACGCGGCTCGGCGCGGGCGGCGCTCGACGTCGCATGCGCGATCGGCTCTCGGAGCGCATCGAGGGTTACGAGCTCGATCTCGAGCGCATCGTGCAGCGCGCCACGGGTCTCCTCGACGCGCGTCGCCCCGACGCGGCGCTCGCGTTGCTCGAGCGGCACGCCGCTGCGTTCCCCAAGGACGCGCGCATCGCGACCAACGCCGGCAACGCCTGCCTCTCGCTGGGGCGCGCGGCCGATGCGATCGTCTGGTACGACAAGGCGCTCGCGCTCGCACCGGACCAGTTCCTCGTGCACGCCAATCGCTCCAACGGACTCCTGACGCTCGGTCGCGCCGACGAGGCCCGCGGGGCCGCGCAGCGCGCGCTCGACCTGTCGCCGAGCCATGGCGCGAGCTGGCTCGCGCTCGCACGTGCACACGAGGTGCTCGGCTCCGCAGCTGAAGCCGAGGCCGCGCTGCGAAAGGGCGTCGAGTCCGACCCGCGCAATCCGGCGCTGCGGCAAGCGCTCGCACAAGCTTGCACGAACGCTGGCAAGCTCGACGAGGCGCTCGAGCACGCGCGCGTGCAGGCCGAGCTCGTGCCGGAGGAGTGGCGCGTGTTCGCGCAGCTGGCCTTCGCGGCCGCGGATGCGCGTCAGCCGGACGAGGCGCGCGCCGCGCTCGAGAAGGCCAAGGCCCTCGCGCCCGCGGATGCGGATCGCGCGCAGGTCGAGGCTGCCGTGCTGGAGTTGCTCGCGAAATGAGCGCGCTGCGGGCCACGCTCGCGCTCGTCTTGGTCGCCGCCTGTGGCGATGCACCGTCCAAGTCTCCCGCCAGCGCGCCGCAGGGCAGCGGACCGTCCTCTCTCGCGCGACCGTACTTCTTCGAATGCGCGCGCGAGCGCGGCCTCGACTTCGTGCACCGCGACGCGCCCGAGCGTCGCCACCACTTTCCGGAGATCATGGGCGCCGGACTCGCGCTGCTCGACTTCGATGCCGACGGCGATCTCGACGTATTTTGCGTCCAGTCGGGCGACCTGCTCGATCCTGCGAGCTCGCCGGGCGATCGGCTGTTCGAGAACGACGGACGCGGCCATTTTCGCGACGTCACCGAGCGCGCGGGGCTGCGCGAGCATGCCTACGGAATGGGCGCGTGCGCGGGCGACTTCGACTCCGATGGCGACGTCGACCTGTATGTCACCAACGTCGGACCGAACACGCTGTGGCGCAACGAAGGCGACGGGACGTTTCTCGACGTGACGGAGCGCGCCGGCGTCGGCGATCCGGCGTGGAGTACCAGTGCCGCGTTCGTCGACTACGACCGCGATGGAAAGCTCGACCTGCTCGTCGCCAACTACATCCGCTGGGCGCCCGAGCGCGAGCTCGAGTGCTACTTCCGCACCGGACGGCGCGACTACTGCCATCCCAACAACTACGGCGCGCCCGCTCGCGACACGCTCTATCGCAACGTCGGCGACGGACGCTTCGAGGACGTCACGCTCGCCGCCGGACTCGGCGAGGCCTTCGGCAACGGGCTCGGCGCGAGCGCCGCGGACTTCGACGGCGACGGTCGCACCGACTTGTTCGTGGCGAACGACATGCTGCCCAACCAACTGTGGATCCAAGGCGCGGACGGCCGCTTCCGCGATCGCGCGCTCGAGCTCGGCTGCGCGTTGTCGAGCCGCGGCGAAGCCGAGTCGGGCATGGGCGTGCAGGCCTTCGACTACGAGGAGGACGGCGACCTCGACCTGTTCATCACGCACCTGCGCGGGCAGGGGCACGTCCTGTTTCGTTGGGGCGGGCGAGGCTTCGTGGACCGCACGGCTCCGGCCGGGCTGTCGGCCTCGTCGCTCGGCGATACGGGCTTTGGCTGCGGCTTCGCGGACTTCGATCACGACGGCGACCTCGATCTCTACGTCGGCAACGGCCACGTGATCCTCGAAGAGCCGTTTGCGGACGAGCGCACGCCCTACGCGCAGCTGGACATGCTCGCGCTGCAGGGCGAGCGCGGGCGCTTCGAGCGCGTCGGCGCGGCCGCGGTGGTGGCGCCTTCGGTGCTCGGGCCGACGCGCGGCGTGGCGCTCGGCGACATCGACGGGGACGGCGATGTCGACGTGCTGACGACGGACTGCGGCGGGGCGCTGCGGCTCCTGCGCAACGAGGCGCCGAAGTCGGGAAGCTGGATCGCGCTGCGCGTTCTCGAGCGCAGCGGATCCGATGCGCTCGGTGCCCGTGTTCGCCTGCGAGCTGCGGGGCGCGATCGCTGGCGTGTGATCGACGCGGGCGCGAGCTACTGCTCGAGCCACTCGCCGCGGGTGCACTTCGGGCTCGAGGCGGGCGCGCGGGTGGAGTCTGTGGAGGTTGTGTGGCCAGACGGCGCGCGCGAGTCGTTCGGGGCGCTCGAGCTCGAGCGCGTGCACGAGCTCAGGCGCAGCGCCGCCGCGACTCAGACCCGCTGACGACTCTGCCGGTCGAGGTCCGCGCGCGTCATCGAGCGCACGAGCTCTTCGAAGCTCGTCTTCGGCTCCCAGCCGAGCTCGGCGCGGGCCTTCGACGCATCCCCCACGAGACGCGCGATGTCCGCTGGACGAAGCAGGCCCGGATCCACGTCGACATGCTCGCGCCAATCGAGACCCGCCTCGTCGAAGGCGATGCGCACGAGGTCGCGCACGCTGTGCTGCATTCCCGTGGCGATCACGTAGTCCTGCGGCGTCTCGCGCTGCAGCATGAGCCACATCGCGCGCACGTAGTCGCCGGCGAAGCCCCAGTCGCGCTGGGCGTCGAGGTTGCCGAGCTTCAAGCGCTCCTGCAATCCGAGCTTGATGCGCGCCGCGGCGAGTGTGACCTTGCGCGTGACGAATTCCGGCCCGCGCCGCGGTGACTCGTGGTTGAACAGGATTCCGCAGCAGGCGTACAGCCCGTAGGACTCGCGGTAGTTGACGGTGATCCAGTGGCCGTAGAGCTTGGCGACGCCGTACGGGCTGCGCGGGTGGAAGGGCGTGTCCTCGCGCTGGGGCCAGACCTTGACCTCGCCAAAGAGCTCCGAGCTCGACGCTTGGTAGAAGCGCGCTTTGGGACACACGTGGCGCATCGCCTCGAGCATGCGCGTCACGCCGAGCGCTGTGAACTCGGCCGTGAGCACCGGTTCTTGGAAGGAGGTCGGCACGAACGACTGCGCCGCGAGGTTGTAGATCTCGTCGGGCTGCGCGGTCTCCATCGCGCGCACGATGCTCGTCTGGTCGAGCAGGTCGCCCCGCACGAGCTCGAGCCGCGGCAGCAGGTGCTCGATGCGCTCGAAGCCGCCGGTGCTCGAGCGGCGCACGAGTCCGAAGACTTGGTAGCCCTGCTCGAGCAGGAGCTCGGCAAGGTAGCTGCCGTCTTGTCCGGTGATCCCCGTGATCAGCGCGCGCTTCTTCACCGCGCCTCCCAAGTGCCGCTCGCGAGCAGGCCGGCGATGAGCGCGGCGAGCGCGAGACGCCACCAGCCGAACAGCGCGAGGCCGCGCCGCTCGAGATAGCTCACCATCCAGCGCACGCTGGCCCACGCGCTCGCGGCAGCGACGAGGAAGCCCAGCGCGAGTGCGCCGAGCCCGAGCTCGCTCACCATCGTGCCGCCGTCCTTCACGCCCTTGTAGGCCGTCGCCGCGCCGAGCGTGACGAGTCCGAGCAGGAAGCTGAACTCAAGCGCCGCGGGCAACGCGAGGCCGAGCCCGAGACCGCCCAAGATCGTGGCGAGACTGCGACTCGTCCCGGGCCACATCGCGAGGCACTGCACGAGCCCGATCGCGAAGGCGCCTCCGAGCGAGAGCTCTTCCAGGGTCTTGCCCTGCAGCGGATGGAAGCTCCGTCTCCGCCGGGCGACGAACAGGATCACGACGCCGCCGACCGCCCAGGCCGCGACGACGGGCCACAGGCCGAACAGGAACGCTTCGATCTGCTCGTCGAAGAGCTTGCCGAGCACCGCCGCCGGTACGAACGCCGCCACCACGCGAAGCATCAGACGCCGCCCCGCCGGTTCGCTTCCCGCGAGGCCGCGCAGCATCTGGAGGATGCGCTCGCGATACAGCAGAGCTACCGCGGCGATCGCGCCGGCTTGGATGCAGATCGCGAAGGCGTTGTGCGCGGCGCTCGCCTCGAAGCCGAGCGCTCGCTGCACGAGGATCAGGTGTCCGGTGGAGCTGACGGGCAGATACTCCGTCAGGCCTTCGACGAGCCCGAGGAGTGCCGCCTGCCAGAGTTCCATCGCCGCGCCGCGCTCAGCCGATCTTGGCCGCGGCCTCGATCGGGTCGGTGTAGTTGAGTGCGAAGCTGTCCGCGACGCCCTTGTAGGTCAGCGCGCCTGCGACGACGTTCGCCGCCGTGCGCAGCGGCGCGTTCTCGCGGATCGCGCGCGCGGGCCCGAGCTTCGCGAGCTCGACCGCGTAGGGCAGGGTCGCGTTGTTGAGCGCGAAGGTGCTCGTGCGCGGCACGGCGCCCGGCATGTTCGCGACGCAGTAGTGGATCACGTCGTCGATGACGTAGGTCGGCTCCGCGTGGCTCGTCGGACGCGCGGTCTCGATGCAGCCGCCCTGGTCGATGGCGACGTCGACGAGGACGCTGCCCTTCTTCATCAGCTTGAGATCCTCGCGGCGGATCAGCTTGGGCGCGGCCGCGCCCGGGATCAGCACGGCGCCCACGACGAGGTCGGCCCACGGCAGCAGCTCGCGGATCGCCATCGGCGTCGAGTAGAGCAGCTTGCAGTTCTTCGGCATGACCTCGTCGAGGTAGCGCAGGCGGTCGAGGTTGACGTCCATCATCGTGACGTCCGCGCCGAGCCCGCAGGCCATGCGCGCCGCGTTCGTGCCGACGATGCCGCCGCCGAGGACGAGCACCTTGGCACGGTCCACGCCCGGAACGCCGCCGAGCAGGATGCCCGAGCCGCCGCGCGAGCGTTCGAGCCACTGGGCGCCGGCCTGGATGGCCATGCGGCCCGCGACTTCGCTCATCGGGGTGAGCAGCGGCAGGGTGCGACCGACTTCGAGCGTCTCGTAGGCGAAGCAGTGCGCGCCGCTCGCGAGCATGGCCTTGGTGAGCTCGAGGTCCGCCGCGAGGTGGAAGTAGGTGAACAGCGTCTGGCCCTTGCGAATGTGGGGCCATTCCTGCTTCAGCGGCTCCTTGACCTTGAGGATCAGGTCGCAGCTCTTCCAGACGTCGGCCGCGGTCGGCGCGATCTTCGCGCCCGCCTTCACGTAGCTCTCGTCGGGGATCAGGCTGCCGAGCCCGGCCTGGGTCTCGACCCAGACCTCGTTGCCCGCCGCGATCAGGCGCTCGGCGCCGGCGGGGGTCAGGGCGACTCGGTTCTCGTGGACCTTGATCTCGCGGACGACGCCGATCTTCACGGGGGGATCCTGCAGGGTGCGTGGGGACGTAACGGACGCGCGGCCGCGCCCATCCAAAGGACGAAAGAGGGCAAGGAGTCTAGCGTCGGGTCGCCCCGATCCCATCCGCGAGCCTCCTCTTGTACGAGGCGCGCCCGGTCCCTAAGCTCTCCGCCCTTCGGATGTCGATGGCGGCACCGACGCGTGGACCCATAGCTCAGTTGGCTAGAGCACTACCTTGACATGGTAGGGGTCACAGGTTCGAGTCCTGTTGGGTCCACCACCCCCTCCCCGCGCCGCCTCCCCGGCACCGTTGAGCCAAGGGCTCCGGAGCTTGCGGCACCACCCAGACGTCCGTCGTCGGCCTGCCGGCCACTTCGGACAGCGCTCACACCTCGGAGTCTGGCGTCGTAGGGTCTAAGGAGCTTGCGCGCCCCACGGAGATTCCATGCTCACGCTGCTTCTAGCCCTGCTGTCGAGCCCGGTCGTCCCCCCGCAGGAACTCTCGTCCTACGAGCGCCGCCTCACGCCCGAGGCCATCGTCGCGCGCGACGTGCGGCCGGCGGTGGTGTTCATCGAGTCGACCCGCCCCGTGCTCAAGGGCTTCGACCTCGTCGGCCGTCGCGTGTGGGGCGAGGAGACGCGCACCGGTTCGGGCGTCGTGGTGCACGTCTCCGGCTACATCATCACCAACCACCACGTCGTCGGCGACGACGCGCGCACGATCACCGTGCAGTTCGATACGACCGTCGCGGGCTCGACCGAGACCGACGCCAAGGGCGCGATCGTGTCGCGGCGCTTTCCGGCCAAGCTGCTCTCGACGTCGCGCGAGCAGGACCTCGCGTTGCTCAAGGTCGACAGCGAGCTCGCGCTCTCCACGGTGCGCATGGGGACGTCGAGCGACCTGATCCTCGGCGAGCGCGTGATCGCGATCGGCAACCCGCTTGGCCAGCGCCTGACGATCAGCTCCGGCATCATCTCCGGTCTCGGCCGCGAAATCTCGGTCAATGCGGGCAACGACGTCACGCTGAAGCTCGGCGACCTGATCCAGACGGACGCGGCCATCAACCACGGCAACTCGGGCGGGCCGCTGCTCAACATCCTCGGGGAGATGATCGGCATCAACACGGCGGTCAACGAGGCCGCGGAGAACATGGGCTTCGCGATCCCGGTCGATCGCATCGAAGAAGTCCTGCGCGATCAGCTGCTCGCGCCGGAGTCCTCGCGTTCGTGGTACGGCTTCGACGTCGACGACGCGGGCACGCTCTGCATCCAGCACATCATCCCCGGCAGCCCTGCGGCGCAGGCCGGCATGGAAACCGGCTACCGGCTGCTCGCGATCGACGGCAATCCGGTGCGCAACCGAGAGGAGTACCGGCTCGCGCGCCTGCAGCTCGTCCCCAACCGGCCGGCGCGCTTCCGCGTGCAGGCCGCGGAGGGCGAGCGCGAGTACGAGCTGCGCGGCTGGAATCGCGTCGACGGCGCCGTGTTCGAGCGCACGGGGATGACGGTCGACCGCTGCGCCATCGGCAACCAGCCTTCGATCTGTGTCGTCAACGTCGACGTCGGAGGTCCCGCGAAGCAGCTCGGTCTGCAGCCGCGCGACATCATCGACTCGCTGCGCCTGCCGGATCACAACGTGATCTTCTCCGTGAAGGACGGTGCGGAGTTTGCGCGCTTGCTCGACAAGCTCGAGCCTGGCACCACGCTCGACGTCGACATCCTGCGCGACGACGACGGCAACGGCCGCATCGACCTGCGCACCGAGCTCTACAAGGGCACGCTCAAGCTGCGCTAGCGCCACCGGCGCGATCGCGGCTTCCTAGAAAATCTTTCCTGCGGCAGCGCTTTCCATCGGCGGGCCGGCGAAGCGCGCGCCCTGCGGGGAGCGCCTGGTGCGAGACCGATATACTTCGAACCGCGGACCGCCCCATGCAGGCCCTCCTTCATTTCTCTGAACGCTTCGGGAGCATGCTTTCGCGCGTGCTGCTCGCGGTGCTCTACTTCGGACTGCTCGGTCCCTTCGCCATCCTCTACCGGCTGTTCGCGGACCCGCTGCGCCTGCGCCGGCCCGCGAGCAACTGGGTCGAGTGGCGGCGCGACAACGAGACGCTGCGCAAGGCGCGTCGCCAAGGCTGAGGGCCGCGATGAACATCCTCGGCCTCGCGTACTACTACCACGACTCGTCGGCTGCTCTGGTGCAGGACGGAGTGCTCGTCGCCGCTGCGGAAGAGGAACGCTTCAGCCGGCGCAAGCACGACTCCGGCTTCCCGAAGCTCGCGATCGAGTTCTGCCTTCGACAGGGCCGCATCTCGCTCTCCGATGTCGACTTCATCGTGTTCTACGAGAAGCCCTTCGTGAAGCTCGAGCGCATGCTGCTCTCGGCGATGGCGACGTTCCCACGTTCGTCGGCGGTGTTTCGCGAGTCGATGCAGCGCTGGGTGTCCGACAAGCTGTGGATCAAGTCGCTGATGCAGCGCGAGCTCGACGTGCCCGCGTCCAAGCTGCTGTTCGCCGACCACCACATGTCGCACGCAGCCTCGAGCTACTTCACTTCGCACTTCCAGGAGAGCGCGATCCTCACGGTCGACGGCGCCGGGGAGTGGAGCACGGCGACGCTCGGCCATGGCCGAGGAAACCAGATCGAGATCCGCAAGGAGCTGCGCTTCCCCCACTCGCTCGGCCTGTTGTACTCGGCCTTCACGGCCTACTGCGGGTTCGAGATCAACGAGGGCGAATACAAGCTGATGGGCATGCATCCCTACGGCAAGCCGCGCTTCGTCGACGAGATCTACAAGTTGATCCACGTCGCCGAGGACGGCTCGCTGTGGCACGACATGCGCTTCTTCGCCTACCACTTCTCGCGGGACCACACGCTGGCAGAGGCGTTCGGGCAGCACTTCGGGCGGCCGCCGCGCGATCCGAAGGAGGGCGACAAGTCGCTCGATCCCTACTACTGCGACATGGCGGCGTCGATCCAGGTCGTCACCGAACAAGTCCTGATGAAGATGGTGCGCCACGCGCACCAGCTGACAGTCTCGCGCAACCTGTGCCTCGCGGGCGGCGTCGCGCTGAACTCCGTCGCCAACTACAAGCTGCTGCGCGAAGGGCCCTTCGACGACATCTACGTGCATCCGGCGCCCGGTGATGACGGCGGTGCCGTCGGCGCGGCTTACTGGGCCTACAACCATCTGCTGAAGCAGCCGCGCGGCCCCGTGCTCGCGAGCCCGTACCTCGGCTCGAGCTACTCGGATGCCGAGATCGAGGCCTTCCTGCGCAAGCACGACATCCCCTTCGAGCACATCGCCGACGACGAGCGCTTCTACGACTTCGTGGCGCGCGCGCTCGTCGAGGGCGCCGTCTGCGGCTGGTTCCGCGGCCGCTTCGAGTGGGGCCCGCGCGCGCTCGGCGCCCGCTCGATCATCGCCGACCCGCGCAAGGCGGAGATGAAGGACAAGCTCAACGCCACGATCAAGTTCCGCGAGGCCTTCCGGCCGTTCGCGCCGAGCGTGACCGTCGAAGCCGCCAGCGAGTTCTTCGAGATCGACGAGGCCGCGCGCCACTATCCGGCGCGCTTCATGCTCTACGTCGCGCCCGTGCGGCCCGAGAAGCGCGCGGTGCTGCCCGGCATCACGCACGAAGACGGCTCCGGTCGCCTGCAGACCGTGTTCGCGGATGTTTCTCCGGCGTACCACGCGATCATTCGCCGCTTCGGCGAGCTCACCGGCGTCCCGGTGATCATGAACACGAGCTTCAACCTGAAGGGCGAGCCGATCGTCGAGGATCCCAGCCACGCGTTCAACACGTTCAGCCTGTCGGGGATGGACTACCTGTTCCTCGGCAACTACGTGGTGCGCAAGGAAGCCAAGAAGAAGATCGCGGAGACGCGCTTCGTGCTGCGCCACGAGGGCGACAGCGTGACGGAGATGGTGAGCTGACCATGCGCGCGCTCAACGTGCTCCTCTCGCTTTTGGCGAGCGTCGTGATGGCCGTGCTGGCCTTCGAGCTCGGCCTGCGCGCGATCGGCAAGGGCCCGGTGGAGTCGCTGCTGCAGCATGACGAACGCACCGGCTGGAGCAAGCGTCCGAGCGCGAGCGTCGAGCGCTCGGGCCCCGAATTCGACGTGCGCATCGAGACCAACCAGCTCGGGCTCGTCGACGATCCGATGTCGACGCCGACGAAGCCGGCCGGCACGTTCCGCCTGCTCGTGCTCGGAGATTCCTTCACGCAGGGCTTCACGGTCTCGCGCGACGACCTCTACGTCGATCTGCTCGAACGCCGCTGGCGCGCCGAGGGGCGGCCCATCGACGTCGTCAACGCCGGCACCGAAGCTTGGTCCACCGACCAAGAGGTGGCGTGGTTCCTCGCGCACGGCGAGAATTTCCAGCCGGACTTCGTGCTGCTCGCGGCCTACGAGAACGACATCTATTGGAACGGGCAGGCGCGCTACGTCACGCGCAATGCCGCCAAGCCGCTGTTTCGCGCGGATGGCACGCTCGAGGTCGAGCGCTGCGAAGACGTCGGTCCCCCGCCGTGGACCGAGCGCTTCGCCACGACCAAGCTGCTGGCGAGCTTGGTCGCGCCCCAGCGCCTCCCCGCCGAACATCTGTTCCAGCCCGACGGCGCTGCGCGACCGATCCTGCGCGAGTTCGCGCCGCTCCTGAACGCCAAGCCTGAGTTCCTCGAGCGCGGAATCGCGGGCACCAATGGCGCACTGATCGCCTTCCGGACCGAGTGCGAGCGCATCGGCGCGCAGCCGCTGTTCCTCGCCATTCCTTCCCATGCTGCGATCGACCCTGCCCACGCACCGCGCTTCGCGGACGAAGCGCTCGGTGGCCTCGATGCACGCTCCTGGGCCCCCGACGCCGCGCCCGAGTTCCTGCTGCGGCTCGCACAGGCCTCGCGCATTCGCGGCTTCGACCCGCGCGCGGCCCTGCGTGCCGCGCAGCGCGAGCGCGAGCAGTACTTCCAGCAGGACTGGCACCTCAACCCCGCTGGCAACCGCACGCTGGCGAGCTTCCTCCACGACGAGCTCGATCGGTCCGGCGTGTTGCCGGCCGCGTGCGCGCCGCAGCGCGCGGTGCCCGCGGATCCGGTGTCTGCGCCGAAGGGACTCGACTGGGGCTTCCTCGCGCTGCTCTACGCGGCGTTGCTCACGACGCTCTCGACGCTCTTCGCGCTCACGTACCCCGACGAGCCGCGGGCGCGCGTCCCGTTCAAGGTCGGCGGTCTGCTCGCGCTCGTGTTCACGCTGTTCCTCGGTGCGCGCGCACTGATCGCGCTCCTGCCCGCGGCTCTGGCGAGCTGGGTGCTGCTCGGGTTGGTCCTGACTCTGCTCGGCGTCGTCGTCTGGAAGCTCGGACACCGCGTCGCCACGATCCTCGAGTTGCTGCGCTGCTTTGCGCTCCGCGGTCACTGGTATCTGATGCCGCTGCTGGTCGTGTTGCTCACGATCGGCAGCCTGCTTGTCGTCGCCGCGAGTTCCCCGCTGATCGCGCCGTTCATCTACACTCTCTTCTGATCCGGAGGAGCATCCCCATGGCCCGAGCCTGCCCCGCCTGCCACAAGAGCGTCGAAGTCGAGAGCGCGCAGAGCTGCATTCATTGCGGCGCATCGATGAAGGGCGCAGCAGCCGCGCCCGCGCGGGGCTTCCTCGCCGAGAACTGGCCGTGGATCGTCGGTCCGATCGTCGTGGTCACGATCCTCGTCCTGCTGCTCCTGTGGTTCATGGGCAGCGAGGGCGACTCGGGCTTCCAGTACAAGATCTACTGAGCGCGCTCACTCTGCGAGGTCGAGCCCGACCTTGCGCAGCAGCTCGAAGCCGCCGCAGGCTTCCGCGACGAGCAGGTGCAGCTTGGCGTTGCCGTCGATGGCCACGCGGTGCAGGTCGTAGGCCGGAGCCGTGGGCCGATTGACGCCGGGATGCATGTGCACGGCGCACGTGAACCCCGCAGCGCGCGCCGCGGAGCGACTCGACTCGTCGTAGTCCCAGCGACGTCCCCACGGATACGCGAAGGTCGTCGGAGGCCTGCCGAGCCCGCGAGCGAGGCTCTGTGCCCCGCCCTCGATCTCGCGGCGCTGCGCCTCCGGCGGCAGCTTCGAGAGAATCGCGTGGGTGACCGTGTGCCCGCCGAGCTCGACCCCTTGGGCCGCGAGGCCGCGCGCCTCGTCCCAGTCCATGTAGAGCTCCTCGCACAGCACGCGCTCGTCTCCGCCGGCCTCGACGAAGGCGAACTCGAGCGCGCGGTCGCGCTCCTCGGGCGGCGCGTCGTACTTGAGGATGCGCTTGAGGTGGTAGCGCTCGTTGCCGCGGCTCTCGGCGATCATCTGGTTGAGCGTCAGGAACGTCTGCGTCGGGCCGGAGTGCGCGCCGTAGCGCTCGACGAGCGCTTCGTGACCGAGCTTGCCCAGCAGCCAGAAGTACTTGTGCGACCAGTTGACGCGGCGCTCGTCGAGCGGGCGCGACTCGAGGAACACCGTGGCGCCGACGCGGTTGCGCGCCAGCAGCGGCCCGAGCACGCGTGCGTTGTCGCGGTAGCCATCGTCGAAGGACAGCGCGAGCAAACTCCTGCCCGTACCGCTCGCGAGCCGCGCCACGCCGTCGCCGATCGAGACGACCTCGTAGCGCGGGGCGAACCAGCGCACGATCGCCTCGAGCTGTGCCTCGCCGATCCACATGTCGGGCGAGAGATGCTGGCCCGCTGGCCACTCGCCGCGCTCTGGCTTGACGCAGTGCCCCGCGAGGATCATGAGCCTGCGCGGCATGAGCGCGTTCACGAGCGCGTGCAGCCCGGTATGGAACAGCGTCCGCGCGTAGGTCTCGCGCAGCGCGAGCTTGAGCGTGTGCTTGAGCCCCATGGCATCCCCTAGCCTACGGTCTCGTCATCGCGGTCGCCGTCGGTGAAGTACCACTTCGACGTGTCGCGCGCCGCCGCGACGAGCGGATGGGCGGTCTGCAGCGGATGCAGGATCACGCTGAGCGCGTGCTCGTCGCCGCGCGGCGCGAAGCCGGCACGCGCGAGCTCGTCGGCCCACCAACTCCGCTCTAGAGCCGTCGCTTCGACCACCGATGCGCCTGCGCGCTCGAGCTCGGCGAGTCCGCTCTCCAGCGCCGCCGCGAGCGCCGCATCGTCGCGCGCGAGCACATCGACGAGGAAGCCGTTGCGCTCGCCCGCCCGCGGCACTTGCACGACCACGTAGGCGGCGAGAGTCGCGCCGTCGAGCAGCGCGAAGGCACGGTGGATGCCCGACGGCGTGTCGAGGAAGCGCCAGTTCAGGTACTCCGCCGAACGGCGCAGCATGAAGCCGAAGCGCGGCTCGACCGCGCGCGAGAGCGCCGTCGCACGCTCGTCGAAGCGCTTCACGGCTTCGATCTGGAACTTGCCCGCGCGTGCGCCGAGCTCCTTGCGGAGTCGGGCGCAGCGCCGTTGCTCGAAGCCCGTCGTCCAGCGCTTCCAGCGCCCTTCCTTGCCGCGCGCGTCCCTCGCGGCGTCATCCGCGCGCAGCACGAACAGGTGCGGCCGCACGCTGCCGATCCGCTCCCAGCCGAGCTCGAGGAAGATGTGCGCCGAGCGCCGGTTGGGCAGCCCGAAGGCGAGTGCCCAGCCGCGTGCGCGCGCCTCGTCCATCGCGGCGCGGTCCAATCGACTGAAGAAGCCGCGCTTGCGCCACTCGGGGTGCGTCATCACGTCGCCGGTCTCGCCCACGATCGCGAGCGTGCGCTCGTCGCCGGCAGCGAGCGCGGCGCGCGGCGAGCAGGCGTACCCTGAGATCGCCAAGCCATCTGGCTCGCGCGCCACGAGGCTCACGGACTCTCCCAGCGGGCTCGCGTCGTAGCGCCACTTGAGGCCGCCTGGGGGCAACGGCTTCTTGAAGCAGGCGGCATGGAGCCGCGCCTGCTCCGCGCGGTGCGCGGGCGAGCAGCTTGCGACCTCGATCTCTTCGTCGCGCGTGGCTCCGGGTGCAGCCATGGCTCGGATCATCGACCTGCGCCGGGCCGGGCGCAAAAGCAAACTGGGCCGCGGGCGGGTGCCCGTCCCGGATCAGGCGCTCTTGGGGGTGTCCTCGGTCGTCATCAGCGACGTGCCGTTGGACTTGAGGTGAGTCATGGCCGACTTCGGCGGCGGCACGAGGCCGAGCGCGCGCCCGAGGCGCTTCTTCCCGAAGTGCGGGTTCTCCATGTAGTACAGCGTCCGCTCGAAGAAGCGCTTGGCGCGCTGCCCGTACGCGTAGTACCAGCGCTCGTAGCTGCGCACCATGTTCTTGCGCAGCTCTTCGAGCTCGACTTGGTTGAAGTGCTCGTGCACGTAGGCCGAGCGGTTCGACGAGACGTAGTTCTCGCGCAGGTCGTCGACGTCGATGCTGGCTTGGTAGTTGTCCCAGCTCTCGGTGCCGATCAGCGGGTTGAACACGCTGACGCGCACGAGGTCGGGGCCGGCGAGGCGCAGCACCTTCTCGGTCTCTTGGATGTCCTCGGGTGTCTCGCCCGGGCTGCCGACGATCAGGTAGACCTTGGCCCAGATGCCGGCGCGGCGCGTCATGCGCGCGGCCTCGACGATCTGCTCCGGGGTCAGGTCCTTCTTCAGCACGTCGAGCATCTTCTGCGAGCCGGATTCCCAGCCGTAGTAGATGCGGCGGCAGCCCGCGCGGTGCATGTGCTTGAGCAGCGGGTAGTCGACGCAGTCGGCGCGCGTGTTTGCGATCCACTCGAACTTCAGGCCGCGGCGCAGGATCTCGTCGCACATCTCGTGGATGCGCTTGCGACGCAGCGTGAGGATCTCGTCGACGAACAGCACCACGCCGGGGTTGTACGTCTTGACCACATGCTCGAGCTCGTCGACGATCATCTGCGTCGAGCGCACGCGGAAGCCGCGGCCGGTCAGCTCCTTCTGGCAGAAGATGCACTTGAAGGGGCAGCCGCGCGTGGTGAACACGTAGGCGAGCTTCTCCGGGTTGAGCTTGAAGTAGCTCTCCATCGGAAGCAGGTGGCGCGCGGGCAGCGGGAGCTCGTCGAGCTTCTTGATCAGCGGCGGCGCTGGGTTGTCGACCCAGATCTGGCGGTCGCGCACGCCCGCAAGGCCGGCCACTTGGCTGAGCGCCTTGTCGTCGTTGCCCTCGAGCGCCTTGAGGAACTCCGGCAGCGTCTCCTCGGCCTCGCCCTTCAGCACGTAGTCGAAGTGACCGCTGTCGAGGAAGATGCCCTGATCGACCGAGGCGTGCGGCCCGCCCATGATCGTGAGCTTGCCCTTCTCCTTGGCGTACTTGGCCCAAGCGATGGCGCGGCGGATGTTCGGAGTCAGCGCGCTGAACCCGATGATGTCGTTCTGCTCGATCGCAGCCCGCATGGCCTGATCGTTGACGATGCGCTCGTCGACGAGCTGGACCGGCAGCTTCTCCTTCTCGAGACAGGCGCCGAGGTAGGTGATGCCCAGCAGCATGGCCAGGGGGTCTTCCTGGACGTGGGGCTTGACGTAGGTGAGCAGCGTCTTGCGCATCGTGGTGTTCGCCCGCGGGGCGTTGGCGCTCATCGACCGGAGCGGCGCTCCGGCACGAGGGCGGGAAGAAAATGTACCGTGAACGGGAGATTCCGGCTATCCGGCCCGGCAAGCCGCGGACAAGCCTTCGGAAAGGGCTTCCCGCCGCGCCAGCGGCCGTTCAGGAGCGCGCGCGAGCGAGGGCCCGCTCGTACTCCTCTTGGAAGTCCGAGCCCAGCCGAGCGATCTGGAAGCGTTCCATCAGTCGAAGCCGACCGGCGGCCCCGAGGCGCACGCCCTGTTCCCGATCCTCGAGCAACTCGGCCAAGGTGTCCGCGAGCCTCGCGATGTCGAACGGGTTCACGATGCGTCCGGTGACGCCGTCCTCGACCACCTCAGGGCTGCCGCCGAAGCAGGTGGCGACCACGGGGCGCGCGTGCTCCATGGCCTCGAGATTGACCATGCCGAACGTGTCGAAGCAGATCGAGGGCGTGACGAACACGTCCGCCGCCGAGTACGCGCAGGCGAGCTCCGCGCCGTCGAGCCAGCCCGTGGGCACGACGAGCCGCGCCACGCCCAGTCGCTCGGCGCTCTCGGCAAACTCGAGGTCGTAGACGCGGCGGTGCCCCATCACGAGCAGCCGCACCTCGGGCACGCGCTCGGCGACGCGGGCGAGCGCCCGGAAGAGTTGCTGCACGCCCTTCTGCTCGTGAAGGCGGCCCGCGATCGCGAGGACGCGCTTGCCTTCGAGCCCGTGGCGCACGCGGAAGGCCTCCACCGCGGACTCCGCAGGCAGCTGCGCGGTGACGGAGATCGCGTTGGGCACGACGCGGTCGACGCGGATTCCGTTGGCGCGCAGCGCGAGCCCGAGCTCCTCCGACACCGCTGTCAGGCGATGCACGTCGCGCGCGAGCCTGCGGCGGATCGCGCCGTTGCGGCCGGGGCGATAGCGGAAGCGCTGGCACGGCACGCACTTCTGCCAGTGCGCCGTGTAGTCGCGCAGCTTGCCGCCATGCTCCTCTCCGCCGTGGAAGCAGGTCAGCTTCTGGTAGCAGAACGTCATCACGTCGTGCGCCGTGAACACCACGCCCGCGCGCGCGCGTCGCGCGGCCGCGAGCGCCTCGTAGGAGAGGTGCGTGTGCACGAGATGGCTATGGACGATGTCCGGCCGGAACGTGTCGAGGACGCGCTGAAAGGGCGCGCGCACGCGCGGGTTGTCGAGCGAGACCCAAGCCCGCCAGCGCACGTCGTACTCCGAGTGCAGCCGGAACACGCGCAATCCCTCGATCTCGGTCTCGCCCACGAGCCCGGGCTCCTGCACCGCAGTCGCGAGCGCCGTCTCATGGCCCTGCGCCCGCAGCCACGCCGCGTGCTGGTACATCAGCCGAATCGAGGAGCCGATGCGCGGATCCGACAGGTCATTCAGGAATAGAACGCGCACGGACCCTTAGCTCCCCCACTCGGTCGCATGTCGGTTGTTGCGCAGCCAGAACGCGATGTAGGTGAAGTGCACCAGCGACCACGACAGGTAGATCGCCTGACCCCACACGGGACCCTCTTCTGGCCACAGCATCGTGATGTACACGTTGATCGGGATGGTCACGATCGCGCCGATGAGCGCGAGTAGCAGGTTCGCGCGCATCTTGTTCGTCAGGATGTAGAACGGATCGAGCGCGATCCCGAAGCCCGTCGGGATCATGCCGATGGCGAGGATCCAGCAGCACTTGAACACGGGCTCGGTGTAGTCCTCGGGATAGAAGCGCGCGATCATCGCGCGCGCGAGGAAGAGTCCGAGTCCGATCGCGACAGCGATCGAAGCGCCGCCGATCAAGCTCGCGCGCCAGTACAGGCGCCGAAATCCGGGGAAGTCGTTCTTGCCGCGCTTCTCGGCCAGCGCGGGCAACACGTTGCGCGAGACGCCCTGCATGGCGATCGTCGCGAGCCCCATGATCTTCTGCGCAATGTTGAAGTAGGCGACCCACGCGAAGCTCGCGAAGCCCGACAAGAGCAAGCGCGGCAGCACGTTGATGAAGATCGTAGTGGCGTTCTTGAGCAGCCCGAGGCGCAGTCCGAGGCGCAGGCCCTTCGCCAGCGGGATGCTCGGCACCTTGGCCCAGATCTCGCGCCACGACGGGAGCCACGCGGCGCCGTCCACACGCGCGTTGCGGTACATGTTGAGCGCGAGGTAGGCCGCGCACATGCGGCTCGCGATCTCGCCGAGCACGGCGCCGGCTGGAGAGTTCGTGATCACGACGCCACCGAGCGTGAGGAACAGGCGGATGAACTCGTGGGATGCGTCGAGCTGCGCCAGCGGAGTCATGCGGCGCGTCGCGTGGAATGCGACCTGCGCCACGGCGCGCGGCGTGTCGATCAGGATCCACCAGGTGAGCCACCACGCCCACACTCCGAGGTCGCGCGCCTCCTCGAGCGGCAAGTCATCACCGTAGATGCGCTCGCACAGCTCGGGCAGCGCAAACCAGCCGACCCCGATCATCAGCGCGCCGGTGACGAGGTACGTCTTCACGAGGAACGCGAGCCACGCCGTCACCTTCTCGTGCAGGTCCCGCGAGCTGGCTGCGGCGAGCTGGCTCACCGTGGCTTGCACCACGCCGACGTTGACGAGGTTGAAGAGCAGGACCTGCAAGGTCACCGCCATCACGAACAGGCCCTGTCCGTGCGCGCCCAGCGCGAATGCGAGCACTGCGGAGGCTGCGAAGCCGCTGGCTTGCGTCAGGAAGCCGCTCGCCTGCAGCGTGAGCGTGTCCTTGACGAACTTGGTGCGAATCGCGGCGAGGAGCTTGTGCTTCACGCGCGGCCTCCGCGGCGCGCAAGCGCCTCGTCGTACAGGCCGAGCACCGACCGGGCATTCGCGCGCCAGCTCGACTGCGCTGCGTGCTCGCGGCCGCGGGCTCCGAGTCGTGCGCGCAAGGCATCGTCGTCGAGCACGCGAGCGAGGGCGCTTGCTACCGCCGCCGGGTCCTGCGCGACGAGGAACCCCGTGCTGCCATCGACGATCGCATCCTCCGCGCCACAGCCGAGCGTGCCAATGCACGGGACCCCGGCCGCGGAGGCCTCGAGGTACACGATGCCGAAGCCCTCGAACCCGCCGTCGCGGGCCGTCACGGGAACGTGCAAGAAGAGCTGCGCGCGCTGCAGCAGGTCGATCTTCTCCGCTTCGCCCACATTGCCGAGGAAGGTCACGCGCTCGGTGAGGCCCTCCCGCTCCACGCGCGCGTGCAGCTCGCGCTCGTACGCGTCGCCCGCGCCACGTCCGACCACGAAGTGGTGCAGGTCCGCGCGCTCCTTCGCGACGCGACACCACGCTTCGAGGGCGAGGTGGTGGCCCTTGCGCTCCTTGAGCTCCCCGATCGACAGCGTGAAGCGCAGTCCATGCCACGGCTTGCGCTCGACGGTCACCGGCTGCGCATAACGCGCGGAATCGACCGCATTGGGAATGACACGCAGCCGCGGAATCAGTGCATGCTGCGGCGGCAGGAGCTCGCGGACGCGCTCGGCCGTGAAGCGACTGACGGCGATCATGGCGTCGAAGCGCGCATAGGCGGCGGCCGCGCGCTGTGCGTGGCGAGGATCGACGAGCGGCTGCACCGTGTAGGTGCCGTGACCCGTCGCGATGCACGGCTTGCCAGCGCGCTCCGCGCCGAGCAGGCCCGCCAAGTTGTGAGGGTAGTCCTTGATCGCGTGCACGAGGTCGCAGTCGCGGGCAGCGCGCGCGACGCGGCGCTGGGCCAGCTGCAAGCTCGCCCAGAACTTCCACGGCGACATGTAGAAGAAATAGTCCGGCGGCAGGGCGACCTCGATCTTCCAGTGGCGCGGCACGTCGGCGGACGTCGGCCGGTGCTTGCGGCCGAGCAGCACGTGCACCTCGAGTCCCGCACGCTCCTCCTCCAGCGCGCGCAGCAGTCGCACGGCATAGCGTCCGACACCGTCGAGGTCGGAGAGCGAATCGGTGAGGTACAGGACGCGCATGGCGGATCGATCGAGAGAGGATCGGCTCAGGAGCCCCGCTCCCCCATCCAGCGCACCAGCCGCTGCGCTCGCGCGTCCCACGTGTGCTCCGCGGCGCGGGCCGCGAAGGCCGAGGCGAGCCGCGCGCGCAGCGCGGCGTCCATGAGCACTTTCTTCAGCCCCCCGGCAAGTTCTTCCGCATCGTCGGGCCGCACGAGCCACGCGTCGCGCCCATGGACGAGGAGCTCGCGCAGGGAGGGCAGGTCGCTCGCCACGAGCGGAAGACCGACCGCCATGGCTTCGAACACCTTGAGCGGCGAGGTGTAGCGCGCGCTGATCGCCGGCGCGGAGCGATTGGGGGCAGCTCCGACGTCCGCTGCCGCGAGGTACAGGCCGATCCTCGCGGGAGACTGGAATCCGTCGATGCGCACGTTCGGGATGGAGCTCGCTCGCTCGCGCAGCGCCTGCACGTCCTGCTCCATGCCCCCAGCGATGACGAACAGCGCCTCCGGCGTCCGTCGAGCCGCTTCGACGAGCACATCGACGCCCTTCCATGGGAGGAGTCCACCGGTGTAGGCGACGACGGCGCGGTCCATCGGCAGGCCGAGCTCGCGGCGCGCCTCGGCGCGCGACGGCAGCGACCGGAAACGCTCGGGCTCGAAGGCGTCGTGTTCGACGACCAGCTTGCTCGATTCGATCCCGAGCGACAGCAGGTCCTCGCGCACTCCACCCGAGATTGCGATCACGCCGCAAGCTCCCTCGGCCGCGCGCAGGAGCAGCTTGCGACGCCAGCGGCCGCCCGGCACCGAGTGGATCTCGAGGAACACGGAGCGGTGCCCCGCGCGTACGAGGCGCTCGGCACACTCGATTTCGCGCGAGAGCACGCTTCGAGGTGCCGCGTCGCGCATCACGATCGCCGCAGCATTCGCGGAGAAGCTCCACTCCTGCAGCCGCGAGGGCCAGAACTGCAGCGCGCGCGGAAAGCGCTCGAGGATGTCGAAGCACGCCACGCCGCTCAGGCGAGGACGCGGACCTTCGGGCACGGCGCAGTGAGCGAACAGGTCGGTACCGGGCGGGAGTTTCAGCTCTCTCGCCCGACGCGCATGCAGGATCTCCACCTCGAGTCCCGCGCGTGCGAAGGCCGCCGCGCTCTGCACGACCTGCAGCCCTTGGGCGCGCTCCGACGGAAGGCGCGTGTTGGCGACGATCGCGAGCGCGCGCTTCACGGTTTCTTGGGCGGCAGGGGCGCTTCCTGACCGATGCCGTCGCCGTAGCCGATCTCGGCCATGCGGCGCGCGTTCTCCACCACATCGCGAGGCGAGAGCACGAGCTCGTAGCGCGGGATCGGCATGGAAGCATCCCACGCAGCGAGAGCCGCGAGCAGCCGCTCCGCCTGCGGCCCCTCTTCGGCAATCACGTTGCGCGCCTCACTCGGATCGCTCTTCAAGTCGTACAGGCGCGGCTTGGCGATGCCGCGCCCCGCCAGCGATTGGAGCGTCTCACCAGCGAGCGCGAGCGGCTGATTGCGCTCGTCGACCGACGGCACCACGAGCTTCCAGCGCAGATCCTGCACGCACATCTCGAGTCCGTTCTCTGCGAACGAGAACTCGCGCACCGCGTTGGCGCGGCCGTCGAGCAGCGGCAGCACGCTGCGACCGTCGAGAACGCCGTAGTCGCGTCCGTCAGCGTCGAGCGTGGACTCGCTCGGCGCAGCGATGCCGAGCATTTCGCACAGGGTCGGCAGGAAGTCGATCGACTCGACGAGTGCGTCGACGCGCTTGTTCAAAGGCAGGCCGCGCGGCCAGTGCATCACGAGCGGCACGCGCAGATTCGACTGGAACATGTGGTTGTGTTCCCACACGCCGTGCTCGCCGAGCTCCTCGCCGTGGTCTGCCGTCACGACGACCAGCGTGTCGTCGAGCGTTCCGAGCTTCTCGAGCTCCGCGAGCACCATCGCGATCTGTCGATCGGTGTAGGTGACGCCGCCCTCGTAGAGCGCGCGAATCTGGCGCGCATCCGCCTCGTTCGGAGTGGCCTTGCCTTCGTGGATCGCGAACGCATGGTCCGAGCGAAATACGCTCAAGGGACCGTCGTAGGCCGGGTCGCAGTACAGCGCGCGGATGTCGTCCGGCGGGTCGTAGGGTGTGTGCGTCGCGAACAGGTGGACCATCGCGAAGAAGCGCTTGCGGCCGTTCTCGCGCAGCCACTTGGAGGCTTCGCTCGCCACGGGCGTCGAGTCGAGCTTCTGCGCCAGCTTCGTTCGCGCGATGTAGAGCACGAGCTCGGAGCTGAACAAGCTCCACGCGTCCTCGACGTCGACGAGGTGGTGTCCCATGAACGACTCGAAGTACGAGTCGAAGCCGCGCGCGAGCCCGGCGGACTGGGACAGTGCGCCGGTCATGAATGTGACGCAGTGGTAGTCCTCGCGCTCGAGCTTGCCGCCTCCGAGCATCTGCGCATCCTTCAGGTGCGAGGCGAGCGTGATGTTCGGCGCCATGCGCGTGTCCGGCGCCATGCGCACGAAGCCATGCCGCCGCGGGTACTTGCCCGTGAACCACGAGCCGAAGCTCGAGCCGGTGAAGGGCGCTTGCACGAACGCGCGCTCGAACACGACGCCTTCGCGGGCGAGCGCGTCGATGCGCGGCGTCTGGACGCGCTCATTCCCGTAGCATCCGAGCACGTCGGCTCGCATCGCGTCGCACACGAACCACAGAACGTTGGGCAGCTTTTCGTTGCGCTCGTGGATCGCTCCGAGCCGCTCCGAGTCGGAGCGCGAGGTCACAAGGAACGCACCGCCGCCGAGCCAGCAGAGCGGCACGCCCGCTGCGAGCCCCCACTGCGCCGCGCGCGGGAGCTTGCTCCCGAGCTGGACGCAGGCCCAGCCGAGCGCGAGGCCGATGGGCAGGAGCAACGCGGAAACGGCGAGTCGCCGCGGGTCGGTCACGGAAAGCCCCGGAAAGACCCACGGACGCGTCCACCACACGAGCCCCACGAAGAACGCCAGTCCGAAGAGGAGCGCGAAGAGCCGCGCCATCCGCTCTCCGAGCGAGAGCGCTCGCAGCCAGCGATGGCCGAGCAGACCGAGCAGCAGTGCGAGGGCGGCGAGCACGGCTCCGTGCACGAGCGCGCTGGCCGCGAGACAGCCGAGCCACGCGAGTGCTCCGCTCGTGCCCGTGCGCAATCCAGCGCCGACCCCGTCGAGCACGCCGACGAGCGCACCCGCGCCCAGCCCGGCGTTGAGCGCGGCGCGCAGCGTGGTGCCCAGCCCGCCTTGCTTGCGAGGTTCGTTCACGGAATCACCTGACTCGTCGGAAACCCTAGCACAGGCGGTACGACCGTTCCTGCGTGCCTTCGCCGGCGCGCTCGCTCGCGGAGGAAGGCCAGCGGAAGCTCAGTCCGCGCAGGCCACTCGAATCCTGCCAGCGTTCGCTCACGGACAGCCCAGCCCCATCCACCTCGAAGCGCCGCACCAGCCGCGTTCCCGCGGGCGCCGCGCCGGTGCGCCAGGCGACGGAAGTGGCGAGCGTGATCCCGACGGAATCGACGCGCACGTCGGGCGAGCGATGGAACGCGCTGGAGACCTCGCTCGACGCGAATCCCAGAACGCCGCTCCGCAGCACTTCGAAGGGAGCCGCGAGTGCGGCGCCATAGCGCGCCCCGCGCCAGTGATTGCGAGCGAGCCACAGCGAGAAGCGCAGCTCGCGAGCGCTGCTCTGCCAGCCGCGGCGCAGCTCGAAGTGACCGGCCCGGGCCGACCACTCGCCTTCCTGCGCTGCATCCCAGCGCGTGCGCTCGAGCAAGTTCGCGCCGTTGGACTTGCGCACGACGCGCAACAGGCCGCTGCCATGGGGACTGCCGTAGTGCACGTTCGCGGCCGGGTGGCCGCCGCGGACCCATGCCACGAGCCTGTTGTCCTCGAGTCGCGCGAGCTGCGCATCGGGAAACCACTGGACGGAGAGCTCGATACCGCGCGAATTCGACGTCGTCTCCTGCGCGAGACACGCCTGCGCTTCCGCGAGTTCCGGCAAGACGCGCGCGATCCACTCCGCGTGGCAGGCCCAAAACACTGGACACTGGTAGCTCTTGCGCCGACCCGGTCCGGGGAGATGGGAGCGCGGCTCGCCGTTTGGCGAGAGATGTGCACTCCACGTGCGGAATGCGCGCACGGCGGCGCGAGCGAAGCGCGGTTCGCGGAACAGCTTCCAGCCGCGCAGCAGCGCGTAGATGTCGAACACGTGCGAGGCGACCTCGTACTCGGCTCCCCAGTACCACGGCTTGGCCTCGACGAGCCCGACCTTGATCCCATCGGGACCATGCAGGGCTTCTGCGAAGCGCAGAGCCGCGAGCAGCGAGGGCGCGAAGGGTTCGCGCGTCGCGTCGCGGCCGAGCCGCTCGAGCGCATACAGCAAGAAGCCCGGAATACGCGAGTGGTAGAAGCTCGATGCGTCGCTCGCACCCGTGCTCTCGGCGCCCCAGTGCAATGGGTGGTACGGGAAGCTGCCGTCGCTGTTCTGCACCGCCTCGATGCCGCCGAAGGCCTCCATGGCCGCCTGCTCGAGCACGGGATCGCGCTCGAGGCGCCACGCAGCCGCCAATCCAGTGAGGCCCCACGCGCGCTGGGCTGGCACGCCCTTGTCGAGAACGGCGTAGCGCAGGTACGTGCGCGCGTGCAGCAGGCTCGCGCGCTGGAACTCGGCTCGATCCTTCTCGGGCAGCGCAGCGCCGAGCGTCTCGACGAGCTCGGCGAGCGCGGCGCTGCACGCGCCGCCGTCGATGATCGCGTTCGAGCTGTTGTACTTGTCGTGGCGACCGGGCCAGAACGTGTGGCACTCGCTCGTGCCCTCGCGGTGGAGATTGGCGACGAGCCGGCGTCCCTGCTCGATCGCGAGTGCGCGGTGGCGCTCGCGATGCTCCGGCCTGTCGTGCACGGAGAGGCGCGCAGCGAGCACGGCCGCCCCAGCGCTCTTGCCGGTGTGCTCGATGCGGTGCTCGGGACACACGATTCGCCCCTGCGCATCGCGCAGACTCGCGAGCCAGCCGAGCGCCCGCCGCAGCGGCTCGAGCAAGGCTTCGGGAAGCTCCGCGCTCACGCTTTCCCCCGGCGGGCCAGCTGCATGCGCTCGACGAGCCTCCCCATGAGCGCGTCGACCTCGTGGTCGCGGGCGACCAGCGCGCGCAGGCGTTCGCCGAGCGCGACGCGCTCGGGCTGCCGCAGGCGCAGGATCCCTTCGATGCGGTCGGCGAGCGAGGCCGCGCTGCCCGCCTCGAACAGCAGCTTCTCGCCATCGGCGCCGAGCTCGCGGAAGAGCCGCGGGAACGAGTCGTTGCACGTCACGACGGGCCGCGCGCAGGCCATTGCCTCGAGCACGACCTTGTCGATGCTGCCCGTGCGACTCGCGCTCAGCACCATCGTCGCGCGCTGGTAGTACGGCACGATGTCGCGGTAGGGCACGGAGCCGTGCAGCACGACGCGCTCCGCGAGCCCGCCGACTTCGATCTGCTCCGCCACGCGGGCGCTGTAGGCATCATCGGAGGCGACGAGTCCGCCCCCGACGAGGTCGAGGTGCACATCGAATCCGCGCGAAACGAGGATCCCCACCGCTGCGATCACCGTCAGCGGATCCTTGGCGGGCGTGAGGCGCCCCACCTCGAGCAGTCGGATGGGGCGCACCGGCTCCGCTCCGCGCGCGGAGAAATGCTCGAGGTCGATCCCGTGCCCCGTGACGACCTTCTTCGGAGTCTCGATGCGCAGCGACTCCTCGCTCGCCGTGAACACGAGCTCGACGGCCTTCACCGCGCGTTCGAGCCGCGCGTCGACGGCGCCGTGCGTGTACCACAAGAACTCGCGCGCGTTCGCCTTGCGCGCGATGCCGCTCGACAGCAGCGTGTAGCGCGGCACCATGTGCGCGAAGACCACATCGAAGCCGTCCTCGAGCAGCGCCTCGCGCAGGTAGCGGCGGTTGCGCAGGTAGCGGCCGATCCAGCCCTTGCGCCCGATCTCGCGCACGTCGACGTTGCTCGGAAGCCCCGTCACGTCGCCGACCTCCAAGGCGAGGACGCGCACACGCTCGCAGCGGCGCGCGAGTCCTTCGATCCAGCGCGGCACGAAGCCGAGCACGGCGTCGCCGCGATCGAGCACCTGCGTCAGGAACAGCAGCTTCACGTTGCCGCGCTCCGCGCCGCCAGCACGGCTTGGTACAGCTGCTCGAGCCGGCTCGCGAGCACGTCCGCCGAGTGTCGCGACTGGGCACGCATGCGCGCACGCTGTCCCATCGCGACCGCCTGCAGCGGTCGGTCGAGCAACTGCGCGAGCCCGTAAGCGAGCTCGTCCACGGTCGTTGCGAGGTAGCCGGTGCGCTCCTCCGCCACGATCTCCGCGACGCCGCCGACACGCGTCGCTACTACGGGCTTGCCGGCTGCGGCGGCCTCGATCAGGGCGACCGGAAGGCCTTCGTTGCGCGACGTGAGCATCACTGCGCAGAGGTCCGCGTAGAGCGGAGCAACGTTCTCGACGGCGCCGAGCATGTGCACACGCTCCGCCAGTCCGGAGGGCAGCGCGCGAATGCGTCGCTCGAGCATCCCGCGCTGGTCTCCGTCGCCGATGAAGACGACCTGCAGCAGCGGATAGCGACTCGCGAGCAGCTCGAACACGTCGATCGCCCATTCGGGCCGCTTCACTTCCGCGAGACGTCCGAAGACTCCGACGAGCTGCGCCTCGCTCGGAGCCTGCACCAGCCGACGCAGCTCGCCGTTGCCCGCGCCGAGTGCGAGAAACGGCTCGAGATCGACGCCGGGTGGAATCACCACGATCTGCTCTTCCCGCGCTACTTCGAGCCGCACGAGGTCATCGGCCGTAGCGTGCGAGACGGCCACGATGCGATCGGTGTCGCGCGCGAGCTTGCGCTCGAGGGCGGCCAGTCCCTTCGAGACGGTCGCATTGAAGTAGCCTTCGAGCACGTGACCGTGGAAGGTGTGCACGCGCGGCAGGTGGCGCATCCGACCGCTCGCCCAGCGCGCCAGCGCGCCCGCCTTCGACGCGTGCGTGTGCAGCACATCGGGCTCGAACTCCGCGAGCGCGTCGCGCAAGAACGAACGCGCGCGCAGGTCCCCCACCAGCGACCAACCGCGCGCGAGTCCGGGCACGCGCACCACGTCGAGCCCGCGCGCTCGAGCTTCGTCGAACAGGTCGCCTTCGCCCGGCTCGGGAGCTCCGACGAAGATTCGCACCTCGTGACCGCGCCGCGCGAGCAGCGGATCGCTCGCCAGCACCTGACGGGCCGGTCCGCCGAGGTTGAGCCGCGTGAGCACTCGTGCGATGCGCATGGACGGAAGTCTAGGGGGCGATCGTCGACGGTTCGACGCCGCGCGAGCCCCGTCAGAGGAGCGTGAGGTGGTAACCGACCAGCACGGTGTAGGCTCCCGCCGCCGTCCAGATGCCCGCTCGCGCCAGCGGGAAGTTCTTGTGGAGCGTCAAGACCACCAGCGGAACGATGATCAGGAGGGACTTCGCGGCCACGAAACCGATGCGCCCCGTCGCGAGCATCGCGTCGGCCACGGGATTGAGCTCGATCCCGCCCGACTGCAGGTGCAGCAGCGTGAAGAAGCTGTCGAGCGCGTTCATGGCCGCGATCCACAGCATCGCGACCGCCAAACGGCCGCTGTACTGGTCGACGAAGGCGCCGTCGTTCTCGCCCTCGCGCCGTCCGCCGCTGCGCCGCCGTCCGCCGAACAGCGTGTAGCGCGAGAAGCGCGGCGTCGGTCGCTTGCGCCGGTCCGGGCCGCGATAGCGCTGGCCCGGGATCTCCATCCCGCTCGCCGTAGCGGGCGTCGCGCTGGGTGTCGAAAGTTCCGGCTGGGACATGGCACGCTCGCCCGTGCTTATCGGCCGCTCCGCCCCGAGGGATGCAGGTCCGCGTACACGCGCAGGGTTTCTTCGATCATGCGCTCGAGCGCGAAATTTCTTCGCACTCGCTCCCGCCCCGCGCTCCCCAGAGCGCTCCGCAACGATGCATCGTTCGCGAGGCGCAGCATCCCCGCGGCGAGCGCCTCGACGTCGGAGGGCGGCACGAGCAGCCCCGTGCTGCCTTCCGCGACGACTTCGGGCACGGCGGAGACACGCGTCGCGAGCACGGGCAACCCGGTTGCCATGGCCTCCAGGAACACAAGCCCAAGGCCCTCCCACAAGGAGCACATCACGAATACATCGGAAGCCGCGAGCAATTCGGGCACGTCGCGGCGAATTCCAGCGAACAGCGCGGGTCCATGCACTCCGAGCTCCCGCGCCAGCGCTTCGGCTCGGACGCGCCCGTCGCCGAACGGATCGTCGCCGACCAAGAGGAGGCGCAGCCGCGCTCCGCCCTCGCTCTTGCGCGCCTGCGCGAACGCGCGCAGCAGCACGTCGTGCGCCTTTTGCGGCGCGAAGCGAGCCACGCACGTGAACACGACCTCGTCCGCTGCGATCCCCAGCGAGCTTCTCAACTGGGCGCGCGCTGCGGGCGAGGCCGCCGCCGCTCGCTCGAACGGCGCCGGATCGAGTCCGTAATAGATCCTCGTCTGTCGCTCGCGCGGGATGCGACCGTGGCGCTCGACAAATCGAGCCACGTGGTCCGAGAGCGGAATCGTGCGCTGCGGAAGTCGCCCGAGGATTCCATGGACGAGCGAGACCAGCGGCCGCGTCAGCACCTGCTCGTCGTTGTGCTTGCTCGACACGAGACCCGCTCGACGTCCGGCGAGCGTCGCGAGCACGGCGACACCCATGTCGGCCTTGAGCAGATGCGTGTGAACGATCTGTGCCCAGCGCAGATTCGCGCGCAAGTCGCCGTAGAGGCCCGCGGCGAACGTCGCGCGCTCCACGCGCTCCGCGCCTGCGGCGAGAAAGTCCGGAGCCAGCGTTCCCTGCCCCTTGAAGTACACGACGCGCACCGAGTGTCCACGCGCGCACTGGCCGCGCACTTGCGCGAGCAGGTGCATCTCCGCGCCACCCACGTCGAGGGTCGTGATCGCGTGCAGGATTCTCATGCGAGCTCTCCATACACGTCGAGCAGTCCGTCGACCATCCGCTCGAGCGTGAAGCCCGCGCGCACTTTGGCTTGCCCCTCTCGACCGAGCGTCCTGCGAGAGTCGGCGTCGAGCTTCAACACCGCAGCGAGACCCTCTGCGATGTCCGGGGACTCGCTCGACCGGCACAGACGGCCCGCCTTGCCATCCGCGAGCATCGCGCGCGCACCATCCACTGGCGTCGCGACGACCGGGCGCGCGGCGGCCATGGCTTCCAGCACGATGTACGGCATGCCTTCCCAGCGCGAAGGCACGAGCACGGCATCGCATGTGGCGAGCAGGGACGGAACATCCTCGCGCCATCCGAGGAAGTGCACGCGCGACTCCACGCCGAGCTCGCGTGCGAGCGAGCGCAGGGACGCCTCCAGCTCTCCCGTGCCTGCGAAGGCGAGGTGCACGTTGCCGAGCACCGGCGTCGCTAGCGCGCGCAACGCGAGGTCCTGTCCCTTGGCGACGTTGAGAAGCCCGACGACGAGTGCGAGCGGCGCGTGTTGCGGCACGCCGAGTCCGGTGCGATCGAGCGCGACCGCGTTCTCGAAGGGCGCCGGATCGATCCCGTTGCCGACGATGCGCAACTTGGATGCTGGAACGAAGTCCGCCGTCGCGAACGTCGCGGCCTCGTCCTCGCTCACGGCGATGAACCGATCGGTCTTGCGAGCTAGTTCCTTCTCTACGGCGCGAAAGAGCGCACGCGACGTCGACGAGAACATCGCGCCGAACAGGAACGCGAAGGTGTGCGGCGTGTGCACGCGCACTCCGATGCCGGTCGACCACGACGCGAGCCGGCCGATGGCCCCCGCCTTGCTCGAGTGCGTGTGCACGATGTCGGGGCGCAGCTCCTTCAGCAGCGCTCGGAGCGCGAGCGTGTGCGCGAGGTCCTTGTGCGGCCGGATGGCGCGCACGAGCGGCACTTCGCGGACTTCGACACCTTCGCGCGCCAGCGCGTCGAGGTCATCACGGAAGCGCGGCTCGCGCAGCGCCGAGGCCGCCAGCGTGACGCGCACGCCGCGCGCGCGCAGCCCGCGACAGGCATCGACCACGTGCCGGCGCGTGCCGCCGATGGTCGCTTCGATGACGTGCAGGACGTGCACCGCTCGCTCAGTACGCGCCCGTGCCCTTCACCACCGCGAAGCCGGTCAGCGCGATGATGACCACGTCGAGCAGGAACGACTGGTGCTCGATGTAGTAGATGTCGTACTCCATGTTCTCGTGGATCGCCTCGCCGCGCGCGTAGGAGATCTGCCACAGGCCCGTGAGCCCGGGCTTCACGCGCAGCCGCTCGCGCTCGAGCGGGCCGTAGCGCTCGACGATGAAGGCCATCTCGGGCCGCGGCCCGACGATCGACATCTCGCCCTTCAGCACGTTGAAGAGCTGGGGCAGCTCGTCGAGGCTGTAGCGGCGCAGCCAGCGCCCGATCGCAGTCAGGCGCGGATCCTGGTGGCTCTTGGGCTTCGGCGCATCGCCGCCCTTCTCCACGAACATCGTGCGGAACTTGAGCATCTCGAACAGCTCGCCATCCTTGCCGACGCGCTTCTGGCGGAAGAACACCGGGCCCGGCGACTCGCGCCGAATGAGGATGGCCGTGACGAGGAACAGCGGCGCCGTCAGCACGAGCGCTGCGAGCGCGACGAACAGGTCGAGCGCGCGCTTCGAGGCGAGCTGCAGGAAGGTCGGATTGCGGTCGGGGCGCGTGACGAGCGGGATCGAGTCGAGCGTCTCGATGCGGACCTTGTGCGAGAAGATGTGATGGAAGCGCGGCACGACGTGGTAGATCACGCCCTCGCGCTCGAGGGTCTCGATCAGACCCATCAACTCGCGCTCGTCGGCCTCGGGCACCGCGACGAAGACCTCGCTGATCTTGTGGCGGCGGATGAGGAACTCGAGCTCCTCCGCGACTCCGAGCACCTCGAAGCGATCGATGCGCGAGCCCACTTCGTCCCTGCGCTCGCTCACAAAACCGAGCAAGTTCAGACCCAAGGTCGGCACGAGCACGAACTTCTTTTGCAGGCGCCGCGCCGTGTCGCCCGTGCCGTAGATCAGCACGTTGCGATTGCCGACGCCGCGCCGGTGCAGCCACTGGATCACCTTGAACGAGCAGAAGCGACTCGTGATCGTCAGCGTCCCGATCATCACGAACGCGAGCACGACGCCCATGCGCGAGAACTGCCACACCCCGCGCTCGTCGGTGATCTCGATGTTGACGAAGTTGTGCAGCGGGATCAGCAGCCGATAGATGCCGTGCTCGGGCAGTCCGGTCGCCGTGCGCAGGAGCAGCAGCAGCGCGTGCACGACGAGGAAGCTCGTCAGCGTCGACTTCGCGACCGCCTTGAACTCCTCGATGTTGAGCAGGCTCTTCAGCGGGCTGTACATGCCCGTCGCGTGGAACGACACGAGACTCACCGCCGCCGTCAGCAGGAACACCTCACGGTAGTGGTCGAAGTCCGGCCCCGGCTGTCCGGCGAGCGACTCGCGCAGCGTCCACCCGAGCCAGCAGGCGAGCCAGATGACCGCCAAGTCCACGAGCACTTGGATCGAGAGCACCAAGGGCTCGAAGTTGCGGCGCACGAACGTCCCGGCGGCGCTCAAGCGGCCCTCCCCGCGCGGACGCGGCAGCCGGTCGGTGCGGTGGCGGGGCGGGCTGGCATGGCGGTGCCGCGCAGGGGCGCAGCGAACGGCATCGAGCCCCGAGGAGCCCGCCGCCGTGGCTCAGAGGCTAGCGCGGCGGCGCGAAGGTCGGCAATCGGTCGGGGGCTCACGGTCGGGGGGCGCCGCCCAAGCTCTGGAGCAGCAGAGGGACCGTATCGGCCGCCCGCCCCGCTTGCCTTGGGTAGTGGAGCTTGAAAGACGCCGCTCCGAGGCCCGTGGCCCCGTCCGTGACCGCCCGCAGGGCCGCCCACGGCACCCCGGACGCGCTCGCGACGGCCGCCACGGCCGCGGTCTCCATGTCCGCCACGGCGGGCCCCGCGAAGGCCCGGGCCAGCCGCAGCCGCCGCCACAGGGACAGCACCGGCCGATCCGCGGTCAGGAACCAGCCCTCCGGGCCCGCGACGACGCCCTGCCACGCCGCGCGCAGTCGAGCGCAGGACTCGACCTCGCGCCCCTCGCGCACGGCGAGATCGGCCTGCACGGCGCGGGTGCAGTGCACCAGAGTCCCGGGGACGAGCGCGCGCTTCAGGCCTCCGCAGGTGCCGCCGACGAGCAGCCCTTCGCGCGCTCCGGCCCCGAGGAGCGCCGCCGCCGCGCGCGCCGCCGCCACCTTTCCGACGCCGCTCACGCACAAAAAGAGCCTGCTGTCACCCAGCTGCAGCTCGAGCACCTCGAGCCCCAGCGCGCGCTCCGCCACACTCGCTCGCTCGCGCAAGGTTCCGAGCTCCTCGCGCAGCGCGCACACGAGGCCGAAAGTCCGCGCGCTCCCCATGCCGACATCATCCGTCCGCGCCGCCCTCCCCGCGAGCCCCTTGGAGGCGCTCCCCGGCGCGGCTACAACCTCTCCGCCGTGTCCGCCTTCCACCGCCAAGGTCCGCTCCACGTCGCCGTCACCGGCGCGACGGGCTTCATCGGCCGCTACATGGTGCGGGCGCTCGCCGCAGCCGGACACCGCGTGCGCGTGCTCGTCCGCCCCGGGCGCGAGTCGGCCCTCGAGCGTCCCGCCGGCGCGGCTCTGGAGGTCCACACCGGAGACCTCGTCGACGCGGCCTCCCTGCGTGGCTTCCTCGCCGACATCGACCTCCTGATTCACATCGCCTCGGCGCACGACCACCTCGGCGACGAGCTGATGCAGAAGATCAACATCCAAGGCACGACGCACCTGCTCGACGCCGCGCGTCGCGAAGCCGCCAAGGACTTCCAGATCTGGATCATTTCCTCGGCCGTGATCGGTGCGCCCGTCTACAGCTACTACCGCGACTCCAAGCGCGTGCAGGAGAAGCTGATCAAGGGCTCCGGCTTCGAGTGGGCGAGCTTCCGCCCGACGCTCGTCTACGGCGTCGGTGACTACCGCCACACCGCTCCGTTCTTGCGGCGCTGCGCGGCCCAGCGCGGTTCCTACTGGGTCCCCCACGACGGCCTCTCCAAGATCAATCCGGTGCACGTCGAGGACGCCGTCGACGCCGTCATGCGCTACTTCGCGTTCGAGCGCGGCATCGACTGTGTGTACGAGCTCGCGGGGCCCGCGGGCATCGCCTACAACGACTTCGTCGACCTCACGATCGCCGCCGCCGGCGGCAAGCTGCGCCGCCGCAACATTCCCAAGAAGTGGGCCGACCGCCTGATCTTCCTGAAGGGCCTGTTCACCGACAACACGGCCGATCGCCGCGCCAGCGCCTACTTCAACCTGCACCACGAGCACGACATCACGAACGCCAAGTTCGAGCTCGGCTGGGAGCCCCGCACTTACGCCCAAGGCATCCGCGAGGTGGCCGCCGGCGACTGGTGGCGCGAGGACCGCAGCACCTGAAGCCGCTCCCCGCGGGGGCGCGACAGAGTCCTCCGAGGAGTCGTGCCGCTCGCCGAGCGTAGGCGCGCTTCGGCCAAGGCTGCTGCCATCGAGCCGGGAGCCTTGGTGGCCCTCGGAGGCCGCGCGGCTCCCATGGGGCGGCCATTTGGAGCCGCCGGTCCCGACGGCTCGTCCCTGCCTCCGCGCATCGAGGCAGGGCTGGCGTGACGCGCCGGTCCACGTTGCGGACTCCTAAGTGAAGTCCGGAATGCGCAAAAAGCATGGGGCGAGCGATCAATGTTGCATTGTGGAAGAAACGTCTCGATTTCTAGGAACTTGCATCGACGGGTAGATGTCCAAGCGAAGTACCCGGCCGAACCGGCCTTCCCGCCCGAACCACAGGGCTCACCGCTCTCCCGCAAGTGCTTCCATGCGACTCTCCACCGTGTCCGCTCTCGCCGCCCTCCTCCTAGCCTCCACTGCCTCCGCGCAGTCCATCGGTCAGGAGGTCTCCATCCAATCGCACCTCGCCGAGGGCACGGAGTTCAGCACGTCGCTCTCGCGGCTCCTGCGGCACGGGCGCGAGCTCTTCAGCGCGAACTGGACCACGCAGGAGGGCGCCGGGCGCCCGCTGACGGACGGCACGGGCGGCCTGCTGTCGGATCCGAGCTCGCCGCTCGTCGGTCCGCGCTCCTTCAACCGCATCTCGGGTCCGGACGCGAACTCGTGCGCGGCGTGCCACAACGCACCCTTCGGTGCGCCCGGCGGCGGCGGTGACTTCGTCGGCGGCGTGTTCGTGCTCGGACAGCGCTTCGACTTCGTGGACTTCGATCCGAACGACATGACGCCGCTCCGGGGGCGCGTCGACGAGACGGGCCAGCCCGTCGCACTCGACGACCTCGCCAACTTCCGCGCCAGTCTCGGAATGTACGGCGCGGGCTACGTCGAGTTGCTCGCCCGCCAGATGACGGCCGAGCTGCAGGCGCGCCGCGACGCGCTCGTTCCCGGTGCGAGCGTGGCGCTCGTAACCAAGGGCATTTCCTTCGGCCAGCTCGCGCGCGCCGCGGATGGCAGCTACGACGCGAGCGGCGTGACGGGCTTGAGCGCCGGCAGCGTGGCGACGCCCTCGGGCGCCAAGCCGAGCCTCGTGCTCAAGCCGTTCCATCAGGCGGGCGCGGTCACGAGCCTGCGCCAGTTCTCGAACAACGCCTTCAACCACCACCACGGCATTCAGAGCGTCGAGCGCTTCGGCGCGGGCGACGTCGATGGCGACGGCTTCGCCACGGAGATGACGGTCGCGGACGTGACGGCGGTCACGCTGTTCCAGGCGACGCTGCCCGTGCCCGGCCGCGTGATCCCCAAGAATGCCGCGCTCGAGGCCGCGATTCGCAACGGAGAGGAACTCTTCGTCTCGATCGGCTGTGCCACTTGCCACGTGCCGGAGCTCCCGCTCAGCACGAGCGTCTTCAGCGAGCCGAGCCCCTACAGCCCCGCGGGCAACCTCGGGCTCGGCGACGCCTATGTGGCGCAGCACGGCGTGTTTTCGCTCAACCTCAACGACAGCGAGCTCCCCAAGCCGCGGCTCGCCTCGAAAGGCGGCGTGACGCGCGTCCCGGCCTTCACGGACCTCAAGCTGCACGACATCTGTGCCGGGCCGAATGACCCCAACCGCGAGTCGCTCGACATGCACGCTCCCGCGGGCTCTGCGGCCTTCCGCGCCGGCAACGCCAAGTTCCTCACGAAGAAGCTCTGGGGCTGCGCCAACGAAGCCCCCTACTTCCACCACGGGCGCTTCACCACGCTGCGCGAAGCGGTGCTCAACCACTTCGGCGAGGCCGACGCGTCGCGCCTCGGGTTCCTCGCGCTCGACAGCTACGGCCGCGACTGCGTGATCGAGTTCCTGAAGTCGCTGCAGGTCCTGCCCCCGGGCACGGAGCACCGCATCGTCGACGAGCGCATGAAGTCGCGCAGCTGGCCGCCCTTCCCGGGCACGAACTAGGATCGAGCTCCCCCAAGGGGAGGCTCTCGCGCGGCGTTCGCACCGCTGAAGGCGGGGGCGAACGCCGCGCGCCCCTGTGTGTCCATTCGGACTCCAGCCGCGGTGCCCCGTCGAACTCAGGCGCGCGCGCGGAACAGCGTGAAGTAGCGCGCGACCTTGCCCGCGAGGCGCAGCGGATGGCGCAGCTCGCGCACCAGGCGCCGCGGTCGGCGGTAGAAGCGCCGGTAGGCCTCGCGGATCTTGGCCTCGATCTCGGCCGCGCTCATGAACTCGTTGCCTTCGAGCGCCTTGAAGCCCGTCATGGTCGCGTAGTCGAAGTCGCGCTCGCCCTTCAGCAGCTTGTAGAGCGGCGTGCCCGGGTAGGCGGTGACGGCGCAGAACTGCACTTGGTCGGGATCGCAGCGCTCGACCAAGCGCAGCGTGTCCTCGACCATCGCGGGCGTCTCCTCGGGGAAGCCGATCATGCAGAAGGCGCGCGTCTCGATCCCCAGCTCGCGCGCGTCGGCGAAGACCTTCACGGCCGCGTCGTGGTCGAGCAGCTTCGCGCCGCAATGCTTGCGCTGGATCAGCTCGTTGCCCGACTCGACGCCGAGCGAGATGTGCACGCAGCCCGCCTTGGCCATCTTCTCGAGCAGCTCCCGATCGAGCACCTTCACGGCCGTCTCGCACTGCCACTTGAGGTCGAGCTTGCGCTCGAGGATCCCGTCGCAGATCGCGTGCACGCGGTCCTTGCGCGTGGTGAAGATCGGATCGCGGAACACCACGTGGTGCACGCGGTGCACGCGCACGATGTCCTCGAGCTCGCGCAGCACGTTCTCGGGGCTGCGGAAGCGGAAGCGCAGGCCCTGCGCGAGCGTGTAGCCGCAGAACGAGCAGTCGAGCGGGCAGCCGCGCGAACTCTTGACCGTCGTGATCGGGCCGTCGATGCCGGGGAAGCGGTAGAGCTCGTTGCGCAGGAGATGCCGCGCCGGCAGGGGCAGGCTGTCCAAGTCCTTGATCTTCTCGCGCTCGGGCTCGTGCACGATCTCGCCGTCGGCGCGCTTCCACGTGATGCCTTCGACGCCGGCGAAGCCCTCCCCCGCCGCGACGCGCCGCGCGAGGTCGCGCACGGTGTGCTCCGGCTCGCCGCGCACGACGCAGTCGACGTTGTCAGCCCCGAAGATCTCGCCCGGGGTGAAGGTCACCTGACTGCCGAGGATCGCGACCGGCACGCGCAGGCTCGCGCGCAGCTCGCGCGCCAGCGCAAGGTCGCGGTCGAGCGAGGTGCTCGAGCTGTCGAGCGCGACGAAGGCCGGCGCATGCGCGCGGACCGCCGCCACGGTCTCCTCAGGCCCGTGGCCGAGCGCGTCGGCGTCGTGGATCGCGACCTCGTGGCCCTCGGCCTCGAGCACGCTCGCCACGTGGGCGAGCTCGATCGGCGGGTAGAGCAGCCCCGGGTTCACCGCCATGCCGAAGCCGCCCATGAGCCCGCGGCTGACGCGGAACTCGCTCGGCGACGGCGGGCTGATGAGGACGATCTTCACGAGGGGTGCCTAGGGGGCCGCTTGAGGGGCCCGGAAGGGGGCCCCGCTGGATCGGCCAGCCCCCCACCCGAACTCTACTCCCGGCGCAGTTCCCCGCCCAGTTGGACGGCCTCGCGCTCGACCCGCTCGAGGAACTTCTTCACGTCGGCCTCGTTGAGGGTGCGATCCGGGGCCGAGAGCGTCACGTGCCAAGCCAGCGAGCGCCGACCGGCGCCGATGCGCTCCCCGGTGAACACGTCGAACAGCTCCAGCCCGCTGACCAAGCCCTTGCCGCTGCGCTCGAGCGCGGCCTTGGCCTCGCCGGCGCTGCGCTCCGAGGGGAGCGCGAGCGCCACGTCGACGCGGGTCGCGGGGAACTGCGGCAGCGGCGAGTAGCGGCGCGCGCGCGGCGTAGCCCCGAGCAGCGCGTCGACGGACAGGCGCGCGAGCGCCACGTCGCTCTCGATCTCGCCGCTGAGCCCGAGGGCCCGCGCGAGCCCGGGCTCGATCGCGGCCACCTCGCCCACCAGCGTCTCCTGCGAGCCGATGCGCAGCGCCGTGGCACGGCCGGGGTGCGCCCAGCTCGCGGTGCCCTCGCAGCGCGACCACGCGCACGCCTCGAATCCGAGCGAGCGCACGAGGTCCTCGACCACGCCTTGCAGCAGCGCGAGCGAGGTGTCGTCGAAGCGCGCGTTCGCCTTGCGCGCGGGGCGCGCGAGCACCAGCGCGACTTCGTGGCGCTCGGTCGGCTCCGCTCCGCCGACGGGCTCGTAGCCCTTGCCGACCTCGAACAGGCGCACCTCGGCGGCGCGGCGCCGGTTGGGCTCGAGCAGCGGCAGCAGGCTCACCACCACCGAGCGCCGCACGCGCGACGCGCCCTCGGTGATCGGATTCAAGACCTCGACGTGCGGCGTCGACTGCAGCCCGAGCTTCAGAATCGTGGTGTCGGGCACGAACGAGTAGCTGATCTGCTGGTGGAAGCGCGCGCTGCCCGCGAGGCGGTCCTCGATGCGACGCACGAGGCGCCGGCGCTCGTCGCGCGGCGGCGGAACCAAGATCCCGGCCAGCGGGATCTCGGGAATGTTGCCGTAGCGATAGATGCGGCCGACTTCCTCGACCAAGTCCTGCTCGATCGAGATGTCCTTGGTTCCGCGGATCGACGGCACGCGCACCGCGAGCGCATCGCCGTCCTTGGCGACGCCGAACCCGAGACGCACGAGGATGTCCGTGATCGCGGCATCGTCGAGGTCCGCTCCGAGCAGCATGCGCACGCGCTCGCCGCGCAGCCGGATGGTCTTCGCGGCGCTGGTCCACTGGCCGACATCGGTGGCGGGCGCCGCGAGCTTCACTTCCGGCTGTTCGACCTGCAGCAGGCGCACGAGATGCGCTGCGGCGCGCGGCACGAGCTCGGGATCGAGCGTCTTCTCGAAGCGCGCCGACGCATCCGTGCGCAGCCCGAGCCGCGCCGAGGTGCGGCGCACGGTCGGCGCGTGGAACGCGGCGACTTCGAGCACGAGCTGCGCGGTGTCGTCCGTGACCTTCGAGCCTTCGCCACCCATGATGCCAGCGAGCGCCACGGGCTCCTCGCCGTTGCAGATGAGCAGGTCCGACGCCTCGAGCTTGCGCTCGACGTCATCGAGCGTCTTGAGCACTTCCCCAGCGCGCGCCTTGCGCACGACGATGCCCTGCGACCCGATCTGGCGAGCATCGAACAGGTGGTTGGGCTGTCCGAGGTCGAGCATCACGAAGTTCGAGAGGTCGACGAGCAAGTCGATCGGCCGCTGGCCGACCGCGAGCAAGAGACTCTTCAGCCACAGCGGGCTGCGCGTCGCGCGCGCGCCTTCGACGCGCAGCGCGAGGTAGCGCGAGCACGCATCGCTCTCGATGCGCACGCCGACGGGCGCGCCGCCGCCGGTCGCGGGCAGCGTGAGGTCGAGCGGCTTGAGCGGACGGCGCAGGATTGCGGCCAGCTCCGCGGCGATTCCACGGTGCCCCCACAGGTCCGGACGGTGCGTGACCGACTTGTTGTCGATCTCGATCACCCAGTCCTCGAGCCCGAGCGCCGCGCCGAGGCGCGCCCCGACCGCGAGTCCCGCCGGGAGCTCCCAAATGCCGTCGTGCTCGACCCCGAGCCCGAGCTCGCGCTCCGAGCAGATCATCCCGTTCGACTCGACGCCGCGGATCTTCGACTTCTTGATCTTGAAGTCGCCCGGCAGCGTCGTGCCCGACGTCGCCACGGCCACGGTGAGCCCCGCGCGCACATTGGGAGCGCCGCACACGATCTGCAGCGGCTCGCCCTGCCCGACGTCGACGCGGCACAGCGAGAGCTTGTCGGCATCCGGGTGCTTCTCGCGGTGCACGACGTGGCCCACGGTCACGTCGGAGAGGTGCGGCAGGAAACTCTCGACGCCTTCGACTTCCGCGGTCGAGAGCGTCAGCTCCCGCGCGATGTCCACGGCGCTCGCGCCGCTCAAGTCGACGTGCCGCGCAAGCCAGCGGTAGCTGATCTTCATGGCTAGAACTGCTCCAGAAAGCGCACGTCGCCGGCGAGCAGGTGACGGACGTCGTCGATGCCAAAGCGCAACATCACGAGACGGGACAACCCGAGCCCGAAGGCGAAACCGGTCCACTGCTCGGGGTCGATGCCGCCGGCCTTCAGCACGTTGGGATGCACCATGCCGCAGGGGAGCAGCTCGATCCACGTCGAGCGCTTGCACACGCTGCAGCCCTCGGTGCAGAACGGGCAGCGCGCGTCGAGCTCGAAGCCGGGCTCGACGAAGGGGAAGTAGCCCGGGCGCAGGCGGATCTCGATCTCGCGCCCGAAGATGCCGCGCAGGAGCGTCTTCATCGCGGCGATCAGGTGCCCGACGGAGACGTGCTTGCCGACGACGAGGCCTTCCATCTGGTGGAATGTGTGCTCGTGGCTGGCGTCGAGCGCTTCGTTGCGGAACACCTTGCCGGGCACGATCGCGCGGAACGGCGGCTGCAGGCGGCGCATGGCGCGCACCTGCACCGGCGAGGTGTGCGTGCGCATCACGAGCCGCGTGTCGCCCGGCGCGGTGCGCACCCAGAACGTGTCCATGGTGTCGCGCGCGGGGTGGTCCGGCGAGATGTTGAGCGCGTCGAAGTTGAAGTGCTCGGTCTCGACCTCCGGACCGTCGAGGATCGTCCAGCCCATGGAGGTGAACAGGTCCTCTAGCTCGCGCGTGACCTGCGTGATCGGATGCAGCGAGCCGCATGCGAGGTGCGGCGGCGGCAGCGTGGCATCGAAGCCCGCGCCGGAGCGTTCCGCCGCGAGTGCCTGCGCCAGCGCGGCTTCCTTCTCCGCCGCGAGCGCGGCCTCGGCGACCTGCTTGATGGCGTTGGCCTTGGAGCCGACGAGCCCGCGCGCCTCTTTCGGGAAGACGCGCATGGCTCCGAGCGGCGCAGCGCTCGCTTCGAGGAGCACGGCGGGCGTCAGGGCATCGTCAGAATGGGCGACGAAGCGCTCGAGGCGCTCGCGCAGGCTGCGCGTCTCGTCGCTCTCGGGCGCGCTCGCGAGCGCCGCGAGGATCTCGCCGAGCAGGGCTCGTACGGAAGCTGCGTCGTGGGTCATGTGGGCGTGGGACGGCGGGTGCGGCGCCTTGGGACAACCGCGTGGGAAACGACAACGGCCCGGAGGTCCGGGCCGTCAGCAGACTACGCCCCGGAGGTCCGGGCCGTCATCAGAACGAAACGAGCTTTCCCGTGCTACGGGAAGCGGCGCTCAGGCGTGCACGGCCGAGGCGCGGGCGCCCTTGGCTTCCTCGACGAGCTTGTCGAAGGCCAGCGGGTCGTGGATCGCGAGCTCGGCGAGCTGCTTGCGGTTCAGCACGATGCCGGCCTTGTTCAGGCCGTCGATGAACTGCGAGTAGGGCAGGCCGCGCATGCTGCAGGCCGCGCCGATGCGCACGATCCACATGGAGCGGAAGTCGCGCTTCTTCAGGCGGCGGTGGGCCGTGGAGTAGGCCCAGGCGCGCGTCAGCGTCTCCGCGACGGTGCGCCACAGGCGGTGACGGCCGCCCCAATAGCCCTTGGCGAGCTTGAGACGGCGATTGCGCTTCTGACGACTGGGGGGACCGTAGGTTGAGCGGACCATGGGACTACTTTCCGATCATGTTGCGCACGAGCTCAGACCAGGTCTTGTTGAGCACCATGCGACGGCGCAGGCGACGACCGGTCTCACCACTGAACGGAGCGTGGCCGTGACCACGGTCAGGGTGGCTGCACACGGCCTTGCCGTTCTTGGAGATGCGGAAGCGCTTCTTGACGGCGCCTTTGGACTTCTGCTTGGGCATTGGGAGGAGCTCCGGGGCGAACGCCCCATGGAGTGTTTCGAGGGCCAAAGAGAGTAGCGAACGGGGCGTGCCATGCAAGCCCGGGGGTGCCCCAGCGGCGGAAAAGCTAAGAAAATCGGTGCCCGGGCACCCAGCTCGGGCTGGATCGGGCACCGCGGGCACGGCGGACGGGCTCGGGCAGCCTGAGGAGGCTACTTGTGGGCGAGCAGCATGGTCATGCGCTTGCCGAGCAGCTTGGGCGGCGACTCGATCTTGGAGAGATCGGCGAGCGCCTCGGCCACCTCGGCCATGACGCGGTGACCGTGCTCGGGGTGATCCATCTGGCGGCCGCGGAACACGCACACCACCTGCACCTTGTGACCTTCCTCGAGGAAGCCGCGTCCCTGCTTGATGCGGTACTCGAGGTCGTGCTTGTCGATCATCGGGCGCACGCGCAGCTCCTTCAGGCCACCGGCGTGACCCTTGCTGCCGCCCTTTTCCTTCTTGCGCTGCTCGTACTTGAACTTGCCGAAGTCGAGGATGCGGCACACCGGCGGCTCGGCCGTGGGCGAGACCTCGACGAGGTCGAGACCGGCCTCTTCGGCGCGACGGCGCGCGTCGTCCGTGGAGATGATGCCGATCTGCTCCCCCTTCTCGTCGATCAGGCGGACCTGAGGGATGCGGATCTGGCGGTTGACTCGGAAGTTGCGGGACGTCACGTAGCTCCTTGGTTACGGGCGGGAAGGCGAGGCGAGCGCGAGGCTCGCGACGGGTGAGAAGAATACGCAGCGGGCGCGGGGCGCGCTAGGAGGCCGGGCTGGCGGGAGCGGCCGAGGTGGGGAGAACGCTCCGCACATGGACCTCGGCGAGCTGCTCGGGGTCGACCTGCGAGGGCGCGTCGCACATCAGGTCGACGGCCGACGCGGTCTTGGGGAATGCGATCACCTCGCGGATGTTGTCGAGGCCCAAGGTCAGCGCGCTGGTGCGGTCGAGCCCGAGCGCGAAGCCGGCGTGCGGCGGCGCACCCTGGGACAGCGCCTCGACGAAGAATCCGAACTTGCGCTGCTGCTCCTCGGGACCGATGCCGAGCATCGAGAAGATCTTCTGCTGGACGTCCGCGCGGTGGATGCGCACGGAGCCCGAGCCGAGTTCCCAGCCGTTGAGCACGAGGTCGTAGGCGCGGCTCGAGAGCTTGCCGAGATCCGGTTCCTTGCCCTCCAGCGCGCCGTCGAGGCTCCAGTCCTCCGGGGCCGTGAAGGGGTGGTGCGCCGAGAAGTAGCGGCCGGCGTCCTCGTCCCACTCGAACAGCGGGAAGTGCGTCACCCACGTGAAGCGCCACTGCGCGGCGTCGGTCGGACCGCTCGGCTTGGGGATCAGGTCGAGGCGCCGACCGAGCTGGTTGCGCAGCTCGCCGAGCACCTTGCGCGTGAGCGACTTGCGGTCGGCGATGAAGAGGCACGTGTCCCCTTCCGTAGCGCCCATGGCAGCCATCAGCGCCGCGGCCGCCTCGGGCGTGGCGCAGAACTTGGCCAGCGGACCGGAGCCGCCCGCGGCACCGGCCTTCCACCATGCGAGGCCCTTGGCGCCGATGCCCTTGGCCACGCCCTCGAGCTCGGTGATGTCCTTGCGCGACAGGTTGTGAGCCGCGGGCACGGTGATGCCCATCACGCGACCGCCCGACTCGACGGCCGAGCGGAACACTTGGAAGTCGCAGGCCTTGGCCCACGCGTCCGCCGCGTGCAGCTCGAGGCCGAAGCGCAGGTCGGGCTTGTCGACGCCGAAGCGCTCCATCGCCTCTTCCCAGCGCATGCGCGGGAACGGGATCGAGAGCTCGAGCCCCATGGCGTCCTTGAACGTGTCGCGCATCACCTTTTCCCAGGTGGCGAACACGTCCTCTTCCTCGACGAAGCTCATCTCCATGTCGAGCTGCGTGAACTCGAGCTGGCGATCCGCGCGCAGGTCCTCGTCGCGGAAGCAGCGCGCGACTTGGAAGTAGCGATCGAGGCCCGCCACCATGAGGATCTGCTTGAAGATCTGCGGCGACTGCGGGAGCGCGTAGAACTCGCCGGGATGCACGCGGCTCGGCACGAGGAAGTCGCGCGCGCCTTCCGGCGTGGCCTTGGTCAGGATCGGGGTCTCGATCTCGAGGAAGCCCTGCGCCTCGAAGGCGCGCCGCATGGCGTTGATGAAGCGCGAGCGGTGCGCGAGGTTGCGCTGCATCGCCGGGCGGCGCAGGTCGATGTAGCGGTACTTGAGGCGCGTCTCGAGCGAGGTCTCGGTCGAGCCCGAGAGGTCGATCGGCGGCGGCGGCGACGACGACAGCACCTCGATCGCATCCGCGATCACCTCGACGCCACCGGTCGGGCGCTCGGTGTTGATCTGCGAGCCTTCGCGCGCGCTGACCTTGCCGCGCACGCTGAGCACGTACTCGGGCCCGAGCTTGACGGTCGCGCCAAGGGCCTCGGGGATCACCACCTGCGTCAGACCGTAGCGGTCGCGCAGGTCGAGGAAGTAGATGCCGCCGAGGTTGCGGCGCGCCTGCACCCAGCCGTTGAGGGTGACGGTCGCTCCGACGTGGGCCGGGCGCAGCTCGCCGCAGGTGTGGGTTCGGCGCCAGGAAGGTCCTTGGGTCATGGCTGAGAGCTCTCTGAAAACGAAGATGGCCCGCCGCGGGCCAGCTGGCCGCACGACAGGCCTGCGCGCGCCAGAGGCGCGCAAGGATACGAGAGCGCGCTCGCGGCGCGCACTAGGAACGGACGCGCTCGCGCGCGTAGAGACCGAGCACGCGCTGGCGCGCGAGCGCGCGCCGCAGGGCCGCCTCGGCTCGCAGCATGTCGACCGCTTCGGGTCCATCCTTGGGAGCCTTGAGGCGCGCGCGGGCGCGGGCCTCCGATTCCTTGGCGCGCTTCTCGTCGATGTCCGCGGGCAGCTCGCCCGCTTCGCACACGACGCGCAGCGTGTTGCCCTTGACCTCGGCAAAGCCCTCGGACACGAACAGCGTCTTCTCGACGCCGCCTTCGGTGTACGTGAGCGGTCCGACGTCCACCGCGGCCACCATGTGGGCGTGCCGCGGCAGGATGCCGATCTGGCCATCGACGCCCCGCAGCCGCACCGCGCTCGCCTGAATGTCGAGCACGATGCTGTCGGGCGTGATGACGCGCAGGGTGAGAGCGCCGGCCATGGTCCCTAGCCCGCCATCTTCTTGGCCTTGGCGATGGCCGTGTCGATGCTGCCGACCATGTAGAAGGCCTGCTCGGGGAGCGCGTCGTGCTTGCCTTCGACGATCTCCTTGAAGCCGCGCACCGTGTCCTCGCGCGACACGAACACGCCCGGCGTGCCCGTGAACTGCTCGGCCACGAAGAACGGCTGCGACAGGAAGCGCTGGATCTTGCGCGCGCGCGAGACGACGAGCTTGTCGTCGTCCGAGAGCTCCTCGATGCCGAGGATGGCGATGATGTCCTTCAGGTCGTTGTAGCGCTGGAGCACCTGCTGGACCGAGCGCGCGACCTTGTAGTGCTCCTCGCCGACGACCTGCGGGTCGAGCATGCGCGAGGTCGACTTGAGCGGGTCGACCGCGGGGAAGATGCCGAGCTCGGCGATCTTGCGCTCGAGAATGATGGTCGAGTCGAGGTGCGCGAAGGTGGCGACCGGCGCCGGGTCGGTGATGTCGTCGGCGGGCACGTACACGGCCTGCATCGACGTGACCGAGCCGTCCTTGGTCGACGTGATGCGCTCCTGCAGCGCACCCATCTCGCTCGCCATCGTGGGCTGGTAACCGACGGCCGAGGGCATGCGGCCGAGCATGGCCGACACTTCCGAGCCCGCCTGCACGAAGCGGAAGATGTTGTCGACGAACAGCAGCACGTCCGTCTTGCGCACGTCGCGGAAGTACTCGGCCATGGTCAGGCCCGAGAGCGCCACGCGCAGGCGCGCGCCCGGCGGCTCGTTCATCTGGCCGAACACGAGCACGGCGTTGTCGATGACCGACTGCTGCTTGCCGTCGGGCGTCTTGTAGGTCGCCTCGCTCATTTCGAGCCACAGGTCATTGCCCTCGCGGGTGCGCTCGCCGACGCCGCAGAAAACGCTGAAGCCGCCCTTCTCGACGGCCGTGATGCGGATCAGCTCTTGGATGAGCACGGTCTTGCCGACGCCCGCGCCACCGAACAGACCGATCTTGCCACCCTTGGCGAAGGGGCACAGCAGGTCGACGACCTTGAGGCCGGTCTCGAACACCTGGCTGATCGCCTCCTGACGCTCGAAGGACGGCGCCGGGCGGTGGATCGGCCACGACTCCTGCGCGTTGACCTTGCCGCGGCCAGCGCTCTCGTCGAGCGCCACGCCGAGCAGGTTGAAGATGCGGCCCTTGCAGGCGTCGCCCACCGGCACCTTGATCGGCGCACCGGTGTCGATGGCCTTCATGCCGCGGCGGCAGCCGTCGGTGGAGGCCATGGCGACGCAGCGGGCGACGTCGTTGCCGAGGTGCTGGGCCACCTCGAGCATCATGTCGATGCCGGCCTTCTCGTCCTTGACGAGGATGGCGCTGTAGATGGCCGGGAGCTTGCCCGGGGGGAAGCGGACGTCGACGACGGCGCCGAAGATCTGGGCGACGGAGCCGATGTTGGCGGAAGCGGTCGTGGTCATGGGCGTGCTCTAGAGGTGGTCCTACTTGCCGCGCAGCGCTTCCGCGCCGCCGACGATGTCGAGGAGTTCCTTGGTGATGCCTTCCTGGCGCTTGCGGTTGTAGACCCCCTTCAGGAGGGCCTGCATGTCGGTAGCCGCGTCGGTGGCGTTCTTCATGGCCATGCGGCGGCTGGCGTACTCGGACGTGATGGCCTCGAGCAGCGCGTTGAAGATGCGGGTCTCGAGGTAGCGCGGCACGAGCTTGTCGAGCAGGGCTTCCACCGAGGGTTCGAGGATCACGTCGCTCGCGCTGCCTTGCTCGCGGGCTTCGCCAGCGGCGGGCTGCACGGGCAGGAACGGAATCGTCGTGGGCACATACTTCGCCATCGACTCGAAGGCGGTGTAGTGCACGAGCACTTCGCTGTACTGGCCGGAGAGGAAGGCCTCGAGCAGCGTCTTCGCGGTGAACTTCGCGAGGCGGTAGTCGATCTTCTCGAGCGGCGGATCCGCGAAGTAACGCTCGATCGGGAGGCCGCGCTTCTGCAGGTACTGGTAGGCGCGCTTGCCGTACACGAAGAAGCGCACGTCCGCGCCCTTGTGCTCCTCGAGCCAGGTCTCGAGTGCCGCGAACAGCGCCGAGTTGTAGGCGCCGCACAGGCCGCGGTCGGAGCCGACCACGAGCATCGCGACGGCCTTGCCTTGGCCCGGGGCGAACACTGGGCGGCTCTGCAGCTTGTCCCCCATCGCGGCGGACATGCGGCCGAGCAGCTGGGCGATCTCCTGCGCGTAGGGGCGCGAGGAAACAGCGCGGTCTTGGAACCGACGCAGCTTTGTCGTCGCCACCATCTCCATGGCGCGAGTGATCTGCTTGATGTTGCCCACGGACTTGATCCGTGAGCGCAGGTCGCGAAGGGAAGCCACCGGATCAGCCCTTCAGCTGCGCCTTGACCGTCGCGATGGCCTTGTCGAGCTTGGCCTTGGCGCCGTCGGAGAGCGCCTTGGTGTCGACGATTTCCTTGCCGACCTCGGGGTGCGTGTCGGTCATGTAGTTGAGGAAGGCCTTCTCGAACGCGCCGATCTTGGCCGTCGGGAAGTCGTCGAGGGCGCCGGAGGTGCCGGCGTGGATCAGCATGATCTGGTTCTCGACCGGGACCGGCACGTACTGACCCTGCTTGAGCAGCTCGACGAGCTTCTCGCCGCGGGTCAGCGAGGCCTGCGTGGCCTTGTCGAGGTCCGAGCCGAACTGGGCGAAGGCCTGCAGCTCGCGGTACTGGGCGAGGTTGATGCGCAGACCGCCGGCGATCTTCTTCATCGCGCCGATCTGGGCCGAGCCGCCGACGCGCGACACCGAGATGCCGACGTTCACCGCCGGACGGACGCCGGAGTTGAACAGGTTGGACTCGAGGAAGATCTGGCCGTCGGTGATCGAGATCACGTTGGTCGGGATGTAGGCCGACACGTCGCCTTCCTGAGTCTCGACGACCGGCAGAGCGGTGATCGAGCCGCCGCCCGCCTTGTAGCGCGGGTTGATCTTCGGCGCGTCCTTGGAGAGCTTCGCCGCGCGCTCGAGCAGGCGGCTGTGCAGGTTGAACACGTCGCCCGGGAACGCTTCGCGGCCCGGCGGACGGCGCAGCAGCAGCATGACCTGACGGTACGCGAGCGCCTGCTTGTACAGGTCGTCGTACATGATCACGACGTGGCGGCCTTCGTCGCGGAAGCGCTCGCCCATCGTGCAGCCGCCGTAGGCCGCGAGGTACTGCATCGAGGCCTCTTCCATGGCCGAGGCCGAGACGACGATCGTGTACGGCATGGCGCCCGCCTTCTCGAGACGGCGCACGACGTCGACCACCGTCGACTGCTTCTGGCCCATGGCCACGTAGATGCAGATCACTTGCTCGGGGTTCTTCGGATCGCCCCCGCCGGTGAGCTTCTGGTTGATGATCGTGTCGATCAGGAGCGCGGTCTTGCCCGTCTGGCGGTCGCCGATGATGAGCTCGCGCTGGCCGCGGCCGATCGGAATCATGGCGTCGATGGCCTTGATGCCGGTCTGGAGCGGCTGCTTCACGGGTTCGCGCTCGACGACGTTCGGCGCCGGCTGCTCGATCGGCAGATAGTCGGCGGCCGTCACGGCCAGCGGACCCTTGCCGTCGAGCGGGTCGCCGAGCGCGTTCACGACGCGGCCGAGCAGCGAGTTGCCCGTCGGCACCGAGATGATGCGCCCGCTGGTCTTGACGAGGTCACCCTCGCGGATCTTCGTGGCGTCGCCGAGGAGCACGCAGCCGACGTTGTCCTCCTCGAGCGACAGCGCCACTCCGCGCACGCCGCCGGGGAACTCGATCAGCTCGTTCATCATGCAGTCGTCGAGGCCGTACACGCGGGCGACGCCGTCGCCCACCGAGAGCACGGTGCCGACCGACTGCAGCGTCGTGTCACCCTTGTACGACTCGATCTCCTTCTTGAGGACCGAGGTCACTTCTGCGGGACGAAGTTCCATGTTCTGACTCTTCTGTGGCTACGCGAGGTGCGTGAGTGGAGAGGGGCGGTTCTACTGGACGCGCGCCGTGCGGAGGCGACGCTCGAGACCCTCGAGGCGACCGAGGGCAGACTGATCGATCAGGCGATTGTCGACGAGCACGCGGACACCGGCGATCAGCTCCGGGTTCGCGCGCTGCTCGAGGAGCACGTCCTTGCCGAGCACGGACTTGACGGACACCTGCAGCTCAGCGAGCTCGCCCTGACCCAACGGGCGCGGGGACTCGACGACGCCTTCGACGGCACCGCGGTCGGCGAGCAAGCAGCGCCGGAACGCGTCCGGAAGCTCGCGCAGCACCTCGAGGCGGCGCTTGTCGAGGCACAGTCGCAGGAAACTTGCGAAGAGCGGGTGCGCCTTGGCGGCGAGCGCTTCGATGCGCTTGCGCTTGTCCTCCGGCGCCACGCGGGCGTCAAAGAGCTCACCGTTGGCGAGCTCCTTCGGAAGCCGCTCGATGTCGGCCTCGACCTGCGCGAGCGCACCCTTGTCCCGGGCGAGCTCGAACAGCGCCGTGGCGTAGCGCGCGGTCACCAGCCCGATCTTCACTTCTTCGCCACCTTGAGCTTGCCGACCATGTCGGAAACCATGCGGCGGTCGTCGTCGGAGCCGACGTTGCGGCCGAGCACCGCGCGGGCGCCGGCCATGGAGAGGTCGACCACTTCCTCGCGGATCGTCGCCAGTGCCTTGTCGCGCTCGGCTTGGATCGTGGCCGTGGCCTCGGCGACCATGCGCTGGCTGCGCGCGTTCGCCTCGTCGGTGATCTGGCGCTCGACGGCACTGGCGCGCTCCCGGGCCTCGGCCAGGAGCTTGGCTGCCTCGGCGCGAGCCTCGGCCAGCTTGCTTTCGACCTCGGTGCGGGCGCGGCCGGCCTCTTCGCGGGCCTGCTCGGCCTCGACGATGGCCCGGCTCGCCTGCTCGTCGCGAGCCTCGAGCGCCTTGGTGATCGGCCCCATCACCACCTTCCACATGAGCGGGAGGGCGGCGAGGAAGATCACCCACGTCCAGAGCATGCCGCCGAATCCGGCCGGGTCGAACGGGTTCATTCCGCCGCCGTGGGCCTCTCCAGCACCTTCGATGAGAAGCATGTACATGATTAGGACTCCAGCGTTCGAGGCTCGCGCGAGCTACCCACGACGGGTCGCGCGGCGAGCCGCGGGGCTCACTGCTTCAGCGCGATCAGGAGCGAAACGACGACGGCGAACAGCGAAACACCTTCGATGAAGGCGGCGAGGATGAGCGAGCCGCCCTTGATGGCGTCGGCGGCTTCCGGCTGGCGGGCGATGCCTTCGTTGGCCGAGGCGCCGATGCGCCCGATGCCGAGGCCCGCGCCGATCGCGGTGACACCGGCGCCGATGGCGGCACCGAAGAACGCCCACTGGTTGCTGGCGGCTTCCTGGACGGCGACGAAGTCGAAGGGGGTCATCATGGGGATATCAGTTTCTCGTTGGTTGTCGTGGGAAAAGAGAGACGTGAGAGAGACGCCCAGCCGCAGCGGGCTGGTGGCCCCGGGCGCTGGGATCAGTGCTCGGGGTGGACGGAAGCTCCGACGAAGATGATCGAGAGCTGGGTGAAGATGTAGGCCTGCAGCACGGCCACGAAGGTTTCGATGATCATGATGAACACGCAGAAACCGACCGCGAGCGGCGCCGAGCCGAAGCCCGCGACCGCGTTCGCGCCGGAGTCCGCGAAGAACATGATCAGGCCCATGCACGAGAGCACGATCAGGTGCCCGGCGGTCATGTTGGCGAACAGGCGGATGGTGAGAGCGAAGGGCTTGACGAGCAGGCCGATGACCTCGATCACGAACAGCAGCGGCCAGAGCGGCAGCGGGACGTGCGGCACGAGGTGCTTCCAGAAGGCGATCGGACCTTGGACGGCCATGCCGCCACCGATCATCGCCGCCAGCGTCATCCCGGCGAGCGCTGCGGTCACCGCGATCGAGGCGGTCGCCGTCGCCGAGTGCGGCAGCAGGCCGAAGACGTTCTGGAACATCACGAAGAAGAACACGCACAGGAAGTACGGCAGGAAGTGCGCGCCGTGCTCCTTGCCCATCACCGGGAAGACCATCTCGTCGCGGATGAAGAGCACGAAGCCTGCGAACATCTTGCTGATCGCGTCGCCCTTGCCCGTGCGCAGGTAGTTCGGAACGCCGGAGAAGCCGACGAGCACGAACAGCACCGCCGCGAGCTGGAACACCTGCAGGTTGGTCAAGACCAGCGTGTCGGTGTCGTGACCGGCGGAGTCCATCGTGAAGAGCGACGGCAGCCAGCCGGCGTGGATGCCGATCGGCTGGTCGTCGCCTCCGAGCATGGCCGCGGGCTTCAAGTGCGCGAACAGCTGCTGGAAAACGTCGTTCTCGTGGTGGTGAGCGGCAAACAGCGTGGCGACGGCGCAGGCCGCGACCACGATGGCCAGCATGACGAGACCGCGGGGCGAGAAGATGTAGCGGGTCATTGGGCACTGCTCCGTGCAGGGCGCAGCGAGCGCAAGTGCGGCAGCGAGCTCGCGAGCATCGCCCACAGCACCGCGGCCGCGAATCCGAGGAGGTACGCAGACCAGTCGAAGATCTCCCCCGCGGCCGGGACGTAGCGCAGGCACAGCGCGCCGGCGCCGAGGAGCCCGAGCTTGGCGAGGAAGGTGAACACGAATCCGGCGAGCGGACGGCCCGGACCGCGGCGGCGCGAGCGCTCGCCCCAGGCCAGCCCGAGCGCGGCCACGAACGTCGCTGCGAGCATCCCGAGCAGCGCGCCGGCTCCCCTCGTTCCGCCGAGCTGCCAAGCCACGAGCCCGGCCACCGGTAGTCCGGCGGCGAGCAGGAGGTAGGAGCTTCGGGAGGTCACGGCGGTGGTCTCTGGAGGGGGGGGGGCGTACGAGCAAGGCAGGAGCCGCGCTGCACCCGGCAGTACCGGGCGCGCGCGCCTCGATCGCCGAACCTAGCCGATGCGTCGCACGAGCGAGTACATCGCTCCCACGGCGCCGAGCAGGATGCCGGCGATCATCAGCCACGGACCGGTACCGAACTTCCCGTCGAGCCACCAGCCGAGCGCTCCGCAGGCGAGGAAGGTCAACGCGAACTGCAACCCCGCGCCCGCGTACTTCATGTACTGCGGATCGGCGGGCCCTCGCGGCGCCCGCGGCGCGTTCGGGGTGTCGTGGTCCACGTCGTGCACGCGCCGCACGCCCTTCGTGGGCAAGCAGCACGCATCCTTCGTCGTCTGGCTTTTGGGAGAGCGCACGGACGGAAGCGTCGCACGGGGGAACGTGGGACCGACTCGCGACCGAGTTCCCGTCTGCCTCGCGGAGCGCGCGCAGCGCCTCGCTCGACTTCGGGGCTAAGGAGGATAGGGATGGCAAGGCCCGAGTCAACACTCTTGCGGATCACAAAAAGCTGCTTGGGCAGGCGCTCACAGCGCCTTGGGGCCTCCGCCGCCCATTGCTAGACTCTTTGCCCCGATTTCCCGCCCGGCCCGCGCCGGAGCGTCGCCAGAATCGTCCCCCACCATCGTCCTCCGGAAGGAAGCTAGCCGTGGCCGTCCAACGCACTCTCGTCCTCCTCAAGCCCGACGCCGTCCAGCGTGGCCTCGTCGGCACGATCCTCACCCGCTTCGAGCAGAAGGGCCTCAAGCTCATCGCCATGAAGCTGCGCAGCTTCCCGGCCAGCACCTTCGAGAAGCACTACGAGCCCCACAAGGCGAAGCCCTTCTACCCCGGCCTCGTCAAGTACATGAGCTCCTCGCCGGTCGTCGCGCTCGCCCTCGAAGGCGTCGACGCGATCGAAGTCGTGCGCGGCATGATGGGCGCCACGAACTCGCGCAAGGCCGCGCCGGGCACGATCCGTGGCGACCTCGGCATGAGCTTCTCGAACAACCTCGTGCACGGCTCGGACAGCCCCGAGTCGGCCGCCTCGGAGCTGGCCAACTTCTTCGGCGATTCCGCCGAAGTCTGCAGCTGGACGCCGATCTCCACGCCGTGGATCTACAACGTCGCCGAGGAGCTCGCCTGAGCGCGAGGCTCGAGACGCGCGCGCAGGCGGGCTCGCTGCCCGCCGCGCGCGAACCGCGCCCGACGCGGGAGGACAGGCCGTGAGCGCAGGACGCGCGAGCGGCCTGTCTGCGCTCGAGGTCGGCGCGCTCGTCGCCGAGCTCGCGCCGCTCGTCGTCGGAGCGAACGTGGCCGAACTCGTGGCCCTGCCGCCGCGCGATCTCGTCCTCTACTTCAAGTTCGAATCGTCGAGCGACGGTCGCACGCTGGTGCGCAAGCTGCATCTCTCCGCGGATGGCGACTGCCCGCGGCTGTACCTGCAGACCGCGCGCCAGGAGCGCCCCGACGGGCCCGCGGGTCCGTTCTTCCGCCGCTGCGCCGAAGAGCTCGCGGGCGCGCGCCTGCGCCGCATTTCGCAGGCCGGGCGCGACCGCATCGTGCTGCTCGAGTTCGAGGACGCGATCCGCGGCGAGCGTCGCACGCTCGTGGCCGAGCTCGTCGGCCGGCACTCGAACCTCGTGCTGCTCGGACCCGCCGACAAGGTGCTCGACGTGCTCGTTCCGCCGCCGGGCGCCGCGAAGAGCGCGCCGCGCTTGCAGCTCGGTGCGCCTTGGACTCCCCCGCCGGGCAGTCCGCGCGAGAGCGCCGGCGAGCCCGGCCTCGCCGCGCGCCTCGGGCCGCCGCCGGAAGCCATTGAGGCACGCGCGGACTCCGCCGCGCCGCTCTCGTTCCTCGTGCAAGAGGTGCTCGGTCGCGCGGTGGCGGAGCTCGCGTCTGCGCGCGCGCGCCGCGACCTCATGGAGCGCGTCGCCCGCAAGCTCGAGCGCTCGGAGTCGCTCGTGCGCGGTCTCGAGCAGCGCCTCGCGGCCTCGTCGAATGCGGACAGCGTGCGCGAGGACGGCGAGGCGTTGAAGGCCAGCATGCACCTCGTGCAGCGCGGAATGGACGCGGTCAGCGTGCCCGATCCGTTCTCGCTCGAGCCGCGCGAGCGTCGCATCGAGCTCGATCCTCGCCGCAGCGCGCGCGAGAACGTCGAGCTCGTCTTCGAGCGCTACAAGAAGCTCGTGCGAGCGCGGGAAACCGTCGAGCGCGAGCTCGAGCTCGCGCGCGAGAAGCTCGCGGGCCTGCGCGCGATCGCTGCGGCCTGCGAGGACGCAGCCGGCGACGCGGCGGCGCTCGAGGAGCGCGCCATCGCGCAGGGCCTGCTCGAGCGCGCGCAGGTGACGGTCGAGGAGCGCGAGCGCAAGGCGCCCGAGCCGCGCAAGCCCTACAAGCTCTTCCACGGCAAGAACGGCGCCGAGATCCGCGTCGGGCGCAACGCCTCCGACAACGACGACCTCACCTTCCACCACAGCAAGGGCGGCGACCTGTGGCTGCACACCGCCGACAGCCCCGGCAGCCACGTGATCCTCGTGCTCGACAAGGGCGCCGAGCCCGATCCCGAGGACCTGCTCGATGCGGCGCACCTCGCGGCCCACTTCTCGCCGCTGCGCGACGCCACGCGCGTCAACGTGCACGTCGCGCGCCGCAAGGAGGTCCACAAGCCGCGCGGCGCGAAGCCCGGCCTCGTGACGCTCTCGGGCGGCAAGGTCCTCGCTTTGCGGATGCAACCAGAGCGCCTCCGGCGGCTACTCGATCCCGCGCGCGCGTGAGGCCTGCTAGGCTCCGCGCCCCACTCCCCCACTGCGAGCAACCCATGGCCCACCGACCGCTCTCGCGTCCGTTCGCGCTGCTTCTCGCCTTCGCCCCGCTCCTCGCGCCGGCCTGCAAGACGGACGAAGGCGGCGTCACCGACGAGCAGCGCATCGCCCTGCACCGCGAGTTCGCGCGCAAGTACTTCGATGCGGGCGAGTTCGCGCAGGCCGAGAACCAGGTCAACCTCGGGCTCGAGCTGGACGACGGCGATTCCGGGCTGCTCCTGATGAAGGCGTGGATGCGCCTGCGCGCCGGTACGCGCGACGACCTGTTCCTCGCGGAGAAGCTCTTCCGCGAGCAGGCCCGCTCCAAGGACTACCGCGCCCTGCTCGGCCTAGCGGAGACGCGCGAGCGCCAAGGCGTGCTCTTCCGCGAGGCCGCCGAGAACGTCGAGAGCGGGCAGACCGCGACGCGCGCGACGGATCCCAAGAAGCGCGGCTCCGAGCTGCGCCGCGACGCCGCGGCGGCGTGGAAGGAGGCGCGCACGAACTACCTTGCCGTGCTCGAGGCGCGGCCGTCCGAAGTTCCCGCGCTCAACGGGCTGCAGCGCGTGTGCGTGCTCGAAGGCGACCTCGAGGGCAGCCTCGGCTGGTCGCGCAAGCTGCTCGAGGTGGCCAAGGTCGAGATCGACTTCTGGAAGTCGGACCTCAAGCGTCCGAACCTTTCCGCGCTCGAAGAGGGCGAGCTGCGGCGGCGCTTGCAGGCGAGCTCGCGCCTTCTGGCCGAAACACACCTGACCGCGGCGACTACGCTGCTCGCGCTCGATCGCAAGGGCGCGGCCGCCGACGAACTCACGGCGGCGCTCGACCTCGACCCGAGCCGCGCGGAGGTCTACAGCCGCCGCGCGCAGCTCTTCCTCGAGCTCGGTCGCGTGCGCGAGGCGCGCGAGGACCTGCAGCAGTTCATCAAGCTCTCGACGCTCGGCCTCGAGCACCCCGACATGAAGCGCGCCGCGGACATGCTGGTCGAGTGCCAGCGCCAGCTCGGCTCGCTCGGCGGCTAGCTCGCCCGCGCCTCGCCCCGACCTGCCGCACTCACACCTGCCGCGACGCGGTCGGCTTCCAGCTGCGCGTGCGCCGCTGGCCCCAGCGGTCGATCACGATCACCTCGATCGGACCGCTCGCTTCGCGCGCCTGCAACTCGCGCGAGACGTCGTCGCGCGAGCGCAGCGGCTTGCCGTTCATTTCCACGAGCACGTGACCGCGCTGCAGCCCCAGTTGCTGCGCGATGGTGCCCGGCTCGACGCGCTCGATGCGCAGCCCCACGCCCGGCTCGAGTCCGAGCGCGGTCGCTTCCTCTGCGGGGAGCGGCACGATCGCCACGCCGAGGATGTCCGTGCGGACCTCGGGCGCGAGCTCGCGCTGCAGGTCGAGGGGCCAGCCCTGTCGCACCTGCGCTCCGCCTCGCGCGGAGCCGCCGCCGACCTTGCCGCGCAGCTCCGGGTGCTGCTCGAGCAGCTCGTCGATCGACTTCGCGCTGTACTCTTCGGTCGTCGTCTGTCCGTTCTCTGTGCGCGTGATCTTGCACTTCACGCCGTCGGGCCCGCTCTCGAGCGAGAGCGACTCGGACTCGCTGCGCGTCGTCATGCCGCTACCGCCGGGCGGCGTCGGCGGGACCGGTGCGCCGGTGCGCGGGCCGAAGCCGGGGAACGGGCGGTCGAAGTCCTCGAACATCTGGCGGCGCAGCTCGTCGAAGTCGAAGTCCTGCTCGAACGGATCGAGGAAGAACACGCCGCGACGACCGCGCAGGCCCTGCCACGGATCGTTGCGCGGGCCGAGCTCGCGCAGCGCGAGTCGCGCGGTCCACGCCAACTCGCCGCGGGCCTCGTCGCGCGCCCACGTTTCGAGCGCTGCGCGCAGGCTCTCGTCGCGCCGAGCGGCGTTGACGAGCGCGTCGAAGGACTGTTCGCGCAGGTCGAGATCCGGCGCGGCGAGCTTCTGCTTCCAAGCCTCGATGTCGGCCTCGGTCGCCGACGCCGCCGGTTGCACGCGCACGAGCTGACCTTGGGATGCGAGCGGGAGCGGCTGGAACGAAGCGCCGAGCGTGGCGCCGCCGAGCACGAGCGAGACGAGTGCGTTGAGATGCATGGTGGAGGCGCGCGGTTCGCTCGCAACGGCGAGCCGGGAGCGCGCAGGTCCCGCTTGCGTGGGGTCGTGGTGCTTGCGCACGCGCAGGGACAAGCACCCCGCGCGCGCCGACGCGGAACTCAGCGTAGCTCGCGATCGCTCGCGAGCGACCAGCCGCTGGAACCGGTCGCGGACTCGAACGGAACCGAGAAGTCGCGCCGGCGTTCCTCGCCGGTCGCGCGACGCAGGCCCCCGCTCGTCCCCGCGGACGTCGGGATCGTCTGCAGCTCGGGCGCACCCGCGAGCGGGAGCGTCCGGGCCGGAGCGAGCGTCTCCCCTGCGGGGGACGCGACCAGCGCAGGCTGGGGGGCAGCCGAAGACGCCTCCGTGCGCGCGACCGCGGAATCCGCGGGCGCCGACGGAGCGCTGGACGTGCCGAAGTGCCAGAACAGGGCGAGGGCGGCGGCCGCCGCGGCGAAGGCGCTCGCGCGGCGCAGCACCGTCGCACGACGGCGTGCCCGGATCGTGGCCGCAGGGGCGGCCGCAGGCACAAGCGGCGACTCGGGCTGGGCCAGACGGCCTTCGGAGGCGAGCGTGGCGCGCACGCCAGCCCAGACGTCGATGGCGGGCACCGGATCGCCGCTGCGCTCGCGCAGGGCGGCGAGGGCGTGACTGAGACGCTCGGCCTGAGCACGGCAGGAGGTGCAGGTATCGAGGTGTGCGGCGCAGGCCGCGGCGCGCTCGGCGCTTGCGGGGCTTTCGTCGTCGCGCTCGAGCAGGTGCTCGAGGACGCTGGCGCAGTCGATCGGTTCGCTCTTCATGCCTGCTCGTCCGTCTCCGGCTTCTGTACGGCGCGCGAGCCGCTCGCGTTGGCGCCCCGCTCGACCTTGGGTGATTTCTGCGCGGCTCCGCCGCCCGTGCGCGACTCCGCGGCCCGCTCGCGTCGCTCCCATTCCTCGAGAAACAGCTTGCGCCCGCGGTGCAGGCGCCAGCGCACGGTCACGTGGGTCGCGCCGACGAGCTTGGCGATCTTCGTGCAGGGCAGGCCCTCGATCTCGCGCAGGGTCAGCACGGACTGGAAGTGCGGAGCGAGCGCCGCGATGCACTCGCGCACCTTGCGCGCCGTCTCGCTCGCCTCGATCCGCTCCGACGGCGCGGGCGCCGTGCTCGGGAGGTCCGCCTCCCAGCTCTCGCCGTCGTCTTCACCGCCCGTGGGCTGCGTCACGAGGCGCCGCCGCCGCAGGTGATCGATGGCGAGGTTGGTGACGATGCGGTTCAGCCAAGTGGAGAAGCTGTACTGGAAGTCGAAGCGCTCGAGGCTGCGGAAGACGCGCAGGAAGGCCTCTTGCACGATGTCCTGCGCGTCGTCGTCCGAGGGCACCATGTGGCGCGCGACACGGAAGGCGCGCATCTGGTGCGACTTGACGAGGGCCTCGAAGGCCTGCTCCTCGCCGCGGGCCGCGCGCCGGATTAGCTCGGCCTCGACCGGGTCGGGGGCCGCAGCAGAGCCCGCGGCGGACGAAATCCCCTCCGAGGCAGCGCTCGGACGCGGTTCTTCGTCGGGGGGCAGCGCGTGCGCCATGGACTGGGCAGGTTTCATCGGCCTTCCCCGCCGGGGTTCCAGACCCCTGCGGAGCACTTGCACGAGCGGTTACGCACCCGGCGGGGCCCCGTTGGCGCAGAAATCGCGCCGACTCCGGCGCAGGCCGCTGCCGAGCAGGCTCAGACCGCCGGGAAGCGGCCCGGGAGCCAGCCCATCCGACGGAACTTCTTGCGCCGTTCGCGGACCAGCTCCGCGGCGTCGCGACCTTCGAAGGCGTCGAGCTCGCGCAGGATCGTGCGCTTGACCTCTTCCATGGCCACGGCCGGGGCCCGGTGGGCGCCGCCAAGGGGCTCGGGGATGACCCCGTCGATCAGGCCGAGCTTGATCAGGTCCTTGCTGGTCAGCTTGAGGGCCTCCGCGGCGTCCGGAGTGCGCTCGCCATCCTTCCACAGGATCGCGGCGCAGCCCTCGGGGCTGATCACGGAGTAGTAGCTGTACTCCATCATCAGCACGCGGTCCCCGACGCCGATGCCCAAGGCACCACCCGAGCCGCCCTCGCCGATCACGATCGAGAGGATCGGGGCGCGGATCGACATCATCTGCAGGATGTTCTCGGCGATGGCGGCGGCCTGTCCGCGCTCCTCGGCGCCGATCCCCGGGTACGCGCCCGGGGTGTTGATCATGGTCACGATCGGCAGGCCCATCTTGGCCGCGAGCTGCATCTTGCGCAGCGCCTTGCGATAGCCCTCGGGATGCGCGCAGCCGAAGTTGCAGGCGAGGCGCTCCTTGGTGGTCTTGCCCTTGCGGTGCGCGATCAGCATGAAGCGCCGGCCGGCGAGGGTCGCGAGGCCCGCGACCATGGCCTTGTCGTCGGCGAAGTACTTGTCCCCGCACAACTCGACGAAGTCGTCGAGCTGCTGGATGTAGTCCAGCGCCACCGGGCGGTCGTTGTGGCGCGCCACGTTGACCGTCTCCCAAGCGCTCAGGTCCTTGTAGGTCGCTTCGAGCGCGGTGCGGTGCTGCTTGCGCAGCGCCTCGATCTCGCTCGAGATGTCGAGCCGGGTGCGCAGGGCGAGCGCCTCGAGCTCGGCCAGCTTGGCCTCGAGCTCCTTGATCGGACGCTCGAAGGACATGCCGCCGGAGTCGGAGCGGGCGGAGGGCTTTTCGGTGGTCGCCATCGTTGGTGCTGGTTCCCTCGAGGAGACCGGAGCGGCGCGCGCCCGGCCTGTTCCTTAGGGGACGGCATGGTGGACGAGTCGCCGCCCGAGTGCAACCCCACAGCCGCGGCGCTCCGATCAGTACCCCTCCGGCGGGGCGCGAGGCGGACCGCAGGGGCCCGTTTTGCCCCGAAAATCCCGCTGGGGAATGGCGAGCAGACGTTTGGGGCGCGGCCCCGCGTGGGGTAGATTCCCGCTCGGTTCGAGGCCTCGAGGGCGGCCCTGGACCCCCCACCCCTAGTGTCTAGAGGGGCTCGGTGCTCCCAAGTCTTGCGCTCTCCCGAGGTTGTCTCGCTCGTGTCCCAGAAGGCGATGCCCATGCCCGCGCCCGCAACTCCCGCGAACTCGTCGCTGCCCACGGCGTGGCGGCTCGAGGTGTTCCGGCGCGAGGGGCTCGACGATCCCGATGGCAAGCGCGCGCTCGCCGCGGTGCGCGAGCTCGGCGTGTCTTCGTTGCGCTCGCTGCGCCACGGTCGCGGCTATTTGATTTCGCCCGATGTCGAGGAGAGCGCGGTCGCGCGCATCGCCAGCGAGCTCGTGTGCGATCCGGTGCTCGAACTCTGCCGCATCACGCGGCCGGGCGCCGCGCCGCAGGCGGCGCCGGGCGCGCAGCGCGTGCTCGTCGCGCGCAAGCCGGGTGTGATGGATCCCGTGGCGCTCACGGTCGAGCGCGCCGTCGAGCGTGCGAAGCTCGCGCGCTGTCGCGACGGCTCTCGCGCGCGCGTGCTGACGTTCTCCGCGTGGGAGTGCTTCGGCGATGTGACGCGCGCGGAACTCGAGCTCGTCGCGACGAAGATTCTCGCGAACGACGTGATCGACGAAGTGCGCCTCGGCGACGAGAGCGTGCACTTCGTGCTGCCGGGCAACGTGGCCGTGCGCGACGCGGGCGCGATTCCGCTGTGCAAGGCGAGCGATGCGGAGCTCGAGCGCATTTCGAAGGAAGGCCATCTCTCGCTGACGCTGGTCGAGATGCGCGCCATCCGCGACCACTACCTCGCCGCGGGCCGCGAGCCCACGGTCGCCGAACTCGAGACGCTCGCGCAGACGTGGAGCGAGCACTGCAAGCACAAGACGTTCGCCGGCGTGATCGACTACGACGGCGAGCGCATCGAAAACTTGCTCAAGACGACGATCAAGGCCGCGACGCTCGAGCTCGCGAAGCCGTGGTGCGTCAGCGTGTTCCACGACAACGCGGGCGTGATCGAGTTCGAGCCGGGCTGGCACGTGTGCTTCAAGGTCGAGACCCACAACCACCCGAGCGCGATCGATCCCTACGGCGGCTCGGGCACGGGCGTCGGCGGCGTGATCCGCGACATCCTCGGCGTCGGTCTCGGCGCGAAGCCGATCGCCAACACCGATGCGTTCTTCGTCGGACCGCTCGACCTGCCGGACAAGGACCTGCCCAAGGGCTGCATGCACCCGCGCCGCATCCTGCGCGGCGTCGTCGCGGGCGTGCGCGACTACGGCAACCGCATGGGGATTCCCACGGTGAACGGCGGCGTGTGGGTGGACCCGCGCTACGTCGGCAATCCGCTCGTGTACGCCGGCACGGTGGGCTTGATGCCCGCGCACTGCGCCACGAAGGAAGTCAAGCCTGGCGACATCATCGTCGTGGCCGGCGGCCGCACGGGCCGCGACGGCATCCACGGCGCGACGTTCTCCTCGGCGGAGCTGCACGAGGACTCGGTCGTCGTGTCGAGCTCGGCCGTGCAGATCGGCAACGCGATCACGGAGAAGCGCGTGCTCGATGCGCTGCTTTCGGCGCGCGACCTCGGCCTCTACCGCGCGGTGACCGACTGCGGCGCAGGCGGACTCTCGAGCGCCGTCGGCGAGATGGGTGCGGAGTGCGGAGCGCGCGTCGAACTCGAGAAGGTGCCGCTCAAGTACCCCGGCCTCTCCCCCGCCGAGATCTGGATCAGCGAAGCGCAGGAGCGCATGGTCTTTGCGGTGGCGCCGGAGAAGCTCGCGGACATGCTCGCGACCTTCGCCGCGGAGGACTGCGAGGCCACCGCCATCGGCACGTTCACTGACACGGGCAAGCTCGAACTCTCCTACGCCGGTGCGAGCGTCGGCACGCTCGACATGCACTTCCTCCACGAGGGCACGCCCAAGTGGCTGCGCAAGGCGACGCGCCCGGTGGTGCGCACCGACGATCCGGCCTGTCCGCCGTGCGCGGATGCGAACGCGGCGCTGCTCGCGCTGCTCGCGAGCCCCAACATCGCCAGCAAGGAGTGGATCGTGCGTATGTACGACCACGAGGTGCAGGCCATGGGCGTCACCAAGCCGCTGTGCGGCGAGCGCGACGACGGCCCGGGCGACGGCGCGGTGCTGCAGCCGCTGCCCCACTCGCGCAAGGGCATCGCTCTCGGTTGCGGCGCGAATCCCGGCTACGGCCTGCTCGATCCGTGGGCCATGGCGAGCGCCGCGATCGACGAAGCGCTGCGCAACGCGGTCGCCGTCGGCGGCGATCCGGAGCGCACGGCGATCCTCGACAACTTCTCGTGGGCCAACTGCGCGCGCCCGGCGGAGCTCGGCAAGCTCGTCGAGGCCTCGCGCGCCTGCTACGCGACGGCCAAGGCCTTTGGCACGCCGTTCATCTCAGGCAAGGACAGCCTGAACAACGAGTTCCGCGTCGGCGACGAAGTCATCACGATCCCGCCGACCCTGTTCGTCTCGGCGCTCGCCATCGTTCCCGATGTCGCCCGCGCGGTGACGATGGACCTGAAGACTGCCGGAAATCCCGTGTACGTGGTCGGCATGACCCACGCGGAGTTCGGCGGCTCGCACTGGTTCGCGCAAGCCAAGGTCGAGGGCGGCCGCGTGCCGCGCTCGGACCTCGTGCTCGCGCCGCGCACGCTGAAGGCTCTTCACCGCGCGATCTCCGCGGGCACCGTGCGTGCCTGCCACGATCTCTCGGAAGGCGGACTCGCGGTCGCCGCGGCCGAGACCGCGTTCGCCGGCGAGCGCGGCCTCGAGCTCGACCTCTCCGCGCTGCCGTGCGGGACGCTTGCGGCGCACCACGACCCGGACGCGACGCGGCTCTTCTCCGAGTCGTGCACGCGCTTTCTCGTCGAAGTCGATGCGAGCCGTGCGAGCGAGTTCGAGCGCGCGCTCTCAGGCCTCGACTGCGCGCGCGTGGGGCGCGTGACCGAGTCGCGCCGACTCGTCGTGCGCGGGACGCGCGGCAACGTCGTGATCGATGCGAGCCTCGACGCGCTGCGCGCCGCGCACCAGGGAGGATTCCAAGGATGAGCACGCACGCGATCGTCCTGCGCACCGCAGGCACCAACTGCGAGCACGAGACCAAGCTCGCGCTCGAGCGCGGCGGCGCGACCGCTGAGCTGCTGCACTTGCACAAGCTCTGCGCCGAGCCCGCGCGGCTCGACGCCGCGCGCATTCTCGTGCTGCCCGGCGGCTTCAGCTACGGCGACGACATCGCGGCGGGGCGCGTCCTCGGCCACGAGCTGCGCACGTTCCTCGGCCGCGAGCTCTCGGCCTTCGTCGCGCGCGGTGGCTTCGTGCTCGGCGTGTGCAACGGCTTCCAAGCGCTCGTCGACACGGGCCTGCTCGAGGGCCCCGATGCCGAAGGTCGCCCCAAGGGCGGCGAGAAGCGCTCGATCGCGCTCTCGGCGAACGAGTCGGGGCACTACGAGTGCCGCTGGGTCACGCTGCGCAACGAGCCCTCGAAGTGCGCTTGGCTCGAAGCGGGCTCGCTCTGGCCCGTGCCCGTCGCCCACGGCGAAGGCCGGCTGGTCTTCAGGGACGCGGCGACGCTCGAGCGCCTGCGCCGCAACGGACAAGTCGCGCTGCGCTACGTCACCCCCGACGGCGGCGAGGCGCGCTATCCCGAGCTTCCCAACGGCTCGACCGACGCCATCGCGGGCCTGTGCGACGTCACGGGCCGCGTGCTCGGCCTGATGCCGCACCCTGAACGCAACCTCAGTCCTTGGAACCACCCGCGTTGGACCCGCATGGGGCCGCGTGAGGCGGGCGAGGGACTCGAGTTCTATCGACGACTGGTGGAGGCCGCCGGCAGCGCGGCCCGTTAGCCGCGCACTGCGTCCTCCACCGAACTTCCAACCTCTTCTCCAACGAACTGCACCTCGGAATTCACGCCATGCGTACCTTCGCTCTCTGCGCCCTGCTCTCCGTCTCCCTCCTCCCCGGTTGCCTCGCCGTCGGCGCGGCCGCTGGTGGCGCCGTCGCCGCCAACAACGTGCTCGACGCCAACGTCTACGTGACGCAGCTCAGCTGCGACTCGCGCGAGGCGTGGAACACCGCCAAGAAGTTCCTCGCGGAAAACAGCAAGGAGCTGATCGAGTGGGACGACGCCGCCCGCGTCGCCAAGGCCAACATCGACGAGTCGATCGTCACCGTCTCGATCGAGACGCTCGACATCGACCGCTGCCAGATGACGGTCTCGGCGAAGAAGTACCTCGCCACCATGAACGACGGCGAGATGGCCAAGATCATCACCGAGCGCCTAGTGCGCCGCCTGACGAAGTAGTCGCGCGCGAGCCGGCTCGATGGCACGCGGCCGCGGGGGTCACTCCGCGGCCGCGCTGCTTCCCGAGCGCTTTTCTGCCGCGTCCTCGAGACGCGCCTTGCGCGCGCAGCCGCGGCAGTAGCCGACGAGCCGGTGAGCGTGGCTCACGACCACGAAGCCCTTCTTGGCGCAGGCCTCGGCCTGCAGCGCCTCGATGCGCTCGTCGTGGAACTCCTCGATCTTGCCGCACGCGAGGCACACCATGTGATCGTGGTGCTCATGCCCCGTGACGTGCTCGTACACGAGCTCGCCGCGGCCGACGTCGAGCGACTGGATGAAGCCGCCCTCGAGCAGGAGCCCGAGCGTGCGATACACGGTCGCTCGCGAGACCTTGGGGCCCTCTTCCTCGCGCAGCCAGTCGTAGAGTGTCTCCGCGCTGAAGTGCTCGTGCGTCGAGAACGCGCGCTCGAAGATGCGCGAGCGCTGCGGGGTCAGCTTGAGGTCGCGCGTGCGCAGGAAGCGCTCGAACGACTTGCGAATGGCTTCGTGCTTCACGGGAGTGAGAGGAGCATAGCCGCTGCGCCCCTCGCGCGGGGTGCGCTAGCCCTCGACGACGGCCGCGCGAGCGCGGCGCATGCCGATGTCGCGGCGGCAGAACTTGCCGTCCCAGCGAATCTCGTCGTAGGCCGCGTAGGCCGTCTTGCGCGCTTCCTCGACGTTCGCGCCGAGCGCCGTGACGCACAGCACGCGCCCGCCGTCGGTGAGCACGCTGTTGCCCGGGCCTACCTTGGTGCCCGCGTGGAACACCACCGCGCCATCGACGCGCTCGGCCTCCTCGAGGCCGTTGATCACGTCGCCCTTGCGGTACGCGCCCGGGTAGCCCTCGGCCGCGCCGACCACGCCCACGCACGTGCGCTCGTCCCACGCCGGCGACTCGAGCTCCGCGAGCTTGCCGTTCGCCGTGGCGAGCAGGTACGGGACGAGGTCGCCCTTCCAGCGCCGCATCACTGCCTGCGTCTCCGGATCGCCGAAGCGGCAGTTGTACTCGAGCACGCGCGGGCCGGCCTCGGTGAGCATCAGGCCCACGAACAGCACGCCCTTGTAGTCGATCTCGTCGCGCCGCAGCCCGTGCAGCGTCGGGATCATGATGTTCTGCTCGACCTGCCACTGCAGGCGCCGCGAGAACAGCGACACGGGCGAGTACACGCCCATGCCGCCCGTGTTGGGGCCCACATCGCCGTCGCCGACCTGCTTGTGGTCCATCACCGGCTCGAGCACGCACAGAGACTCGCCATCGACGATGGCGAGCACGCTGACTTCCTCGCCGGGCAGGAACTCTTCGATCGCGACTTCGCGACCGGCGTCGCCGAGGCGCCGCTCCTCCATCACCGCATCGATCACCGAGCAGCCTTCCTTGGCGCCGTGCACGACGAACACGCCCTTGCCGGACGCGAGCCCGTCGGCCTTGATCACCTGCGGCCACGTGCGGCAGCCCTCGAGGTAGGCCTTGGCCGTGCCCGAGCGATCGAAGCGTCGGTAGGCCGCCGTCGGGATGCGGTGGCGCGACAGGAACTCCTTGGCGAACAGCTTGGAGCCTTCGAGGCGCGCGCCCGACGAGCCCGGTCCGAACACCGCGATCCCCGCGGCGCGCAGGCGATCGGCGAGGCCGAGACACAGGGGCTCTTCCGGCCCCACCACCACGAGCCCGACGCGTTCGTGGGTGGCGACGTGGACGAGCTTCTCGATGTCGTTGGCTGGGATGGCGAGGTTGCGCGCCACGCGCGCGGTGCCCGCGTTGCCCGGGGCGCAGATCACCTCGTCGACCAAGGGAGACTGAGCGATCTTCCAGCACAGCGCGTGCTCGCGCCCGCCGCCGCCGACAACCAGAACTTTCATGGAGCGTGTCCCTGCTGCGCGGGCCGCACCTGCGACCATCGCGAGCGCAAGAGGTTAGGGTTCCGCGCCGCGCCGGGCCACACCCTGCCTCGTCCGCCCCTCGCGGCCCGCGCGCGACGGCGCTAACCTGCGCCGCAGACCCGGGGGGTACCTCAGTTGGTAGAGGCGGAGCTTTGGGTGCTCCGAGTCGTGGGTTCGAGTCCCATCCCCCCGACCCACGCGCGCCCGTAGCTCAGCTGGATAGAGCAGCGGATTTCTAATCCGCTGGTCGGGGGTTCGAGTCCCTCCGGGCGCGCCCTTCCGCTCGGGCGTTGGACTAGACTCTGGGCGCGTGAAGTCCCGCGTGTCGTTGCTGAAGGCGAGCTTGTGTGTAGCGCTGGTCGTTGCTTGCTCGCGCGAGCCCGCGGGGCCCGCGAGCTCCGCCGGCAAGGGCGCGAGCTCTCCTTCGGCGGAGCGGCCGCAGGGCCCGGTCTTGGGCGAGCTGCCGGCGCCGCGGGGCGAGCTGCGCAGCCCGGAGTTCGCAGACAAGTACGCACGCCGCGACAGCCGCGTCGACGGCTGGGACACGGAGCTGTTCAACGAGCGCGCGAGCGCGCAGCTCGCGGCGCTCGGCAAGCTGCTCGCGCACCCCGAGCAGCTCGATGCGGAGCATGTGGCGCCGCTTTTCGGGGAACGCGCCGCGTGCGTCGACCTGCGGCCCGCGTGCGCGAGCGTGGCGCTGGCGGGGAGCGAGATTGCCGCGTGCCGCGCCGATTCCCCCTCGCGCGAGCTCGTTCACGTCGGTCCAGACGCGCTGCTCGCGTCGCTGCGCGAACTGGCTGCTTCGTTCGGCGGCGCGCGATCGGCCGCGAAGTTCAAGGTGCTCTCGGTCGAGCCCGAAGGCGAGCTCGTCCGCACGCGCGCGTACCTGCACGCGAAGGGCTTCGAGGCCGACGGAGCGAGCGAGGTGCACGCGACGTGGGACGTGCGCTGGACGGCGCTGCCCTCCGAGCCCGCGGATGCGCTGCCTCGCATCGTGCAGGTCGAAGTCGAGCGCCACGAGGAGCTGCGCCGCGTCGGCAACGCGCAGCCGCTCTTCGCCGAGGCCACCGACGCGATCTTCGGCGCGGACAAGGCCTTCGAGTCCCAGCTGCGACCCGACCTCGAGCATTGGGCCGCACGCATCGATCGCACGCTCGGCATGTCGCTGATCGGCCACGAGGGCTTTGCGCTCGGAGACGCCAACGGCGACGGGCTCGACGACCTCTACGTCGCGCAGCCCGGCGGCCTACCCAACCGGCTGTTCGTGCGCCAGCCCGACGGCACCGCGCGCGACATGTCCACGGCGGCGGGCGTCGACTTCCTCGATCCCTGTCGCAGCGCGCTCTTCGCGGACTTCGACAACGACGGCGATCAGGACCTCGCCGTCGAGCTCGATCCGCACGTGCTGCTCCTCGAGAACGACGGCACGGGCAAGTTCACCGAGCGCGCGCGAGCGAGCGCGCCGAGCACGACCTCGCTCTCCGCGGTCGACTACGACTCGGACGGCGACCTCGACCTGTACTGCTGCGGCTACATCCTGCCCGACAGCGCCAACGTCACGCCGCTCCCCTACCACGACGCCAACAACGGTCGCCCGAACACGCTGCTGCGCAACGACGCGACGCCGACGGGCAGCGCGTGGAGCTTCGCGGACGCGACGCGTGAGAGCGGCCTCGACGAGAACAACCGGCGTTTCAGCTTCGCGGCGAGCTGGGAGGACTTCGACGACGACGGCGATCTCGACTGCTACGTCGCGAACGACTTTGGTCGCAACAACCTCTATCGCAATGAAGCGGGCAGGTTCCGCGATGTCGCCGCGAGTGCGGGCGTCGAGGACATGGCCGCGGGCATGGGCGTGAGCTGGGGCGACTACGACGGCGACGGCCACTTCGATCTGTACGTCAGCAACATGTTCTCGTCGGCCGGCGAGCGCGTGGCCTACCAGCGCCAGTTCCATGCGGCGGATGACGCGGCGACGCGCGCGGGCTTCCAGCGTCACGCGCGCGGCAATTCGCTCTTTCGCAACCGCGGCGACGGCACGTTCGAGGACGTGAGCGAGCGCGCGGGCGTGACCATGGGCCGCTGGGCGTGGGGCTCGCTGTTTGTCGACCTCGACGAGGACGGCTGGCAGGACTTGTACGTCCCCAACGGCTTCGTGACGGGGCAAGATCCCGCCGACTTGCGAAGCTTCTTCTGGCGACAGGTCGTGTCGCTCTCCCCGACTCCTGCCCAGCAGGCCGCACGCGCGAGCTACGAGCTCGGCTGGGTCGCGATTCACCGCATGCTGCGCGAGGGCCACTCGTGGAGCGGGCGCGAGGAGGACTGCGCCTTCTTGAACACGCGCGATGGCCGCTTCGTGACGGCCTCGGGCCCGAGTGGTCTCGATTTGCCGGACGACACGCGCGCCGCGGCTCGCGTCGACTGGAACCTCGACGGCCGCTCGGACCTCGTGATCTCGGGGCGCAACTCGCCGCGCCTGCGCGTGTTCCTGCAGCAGGGCGCGGAAAGCGTGCGCACGCTCGACTTCCTGCTGCGCGGTCGCAGCTGCAACCGCGATGCGATCGGCGCGCGCGTCGAAGTCGAGCTCTCGGACGGTCGCAAGCTCGTGCAGGGCGTGCGCGCGGGCGAAGGCTATCTCGCGCAGTCGAGCAAGTGGCTTCACTTCGGACTCGGCGATGCGCGTCCGACCCGCGTGCGCGTGCGCTGGCCCAAGCCTTCGAGCGTCGGCTGGGAGGAGTTCCGAGTCGACGGAGAGCGCGGGCGCTTCACGCTGGAAGAAGGCTCGGGTGTTGCGAGCGTTGCCTCGCGCGCGGCCGCGAGCACCTTGGCACTCGCACCTGCGAAGGCCGCGACGAGCAGCGAGGTCGCTCGCATTCCGCTGGCAGCGCGCGTGCCGCTTCCGCCGCTGCCGATCCTGACGCCCGAGGGCGAGGCGGCCGACGTCAAGACCGGCATCGAGCCTCCGCTCCTGGTCACGCTGTGGGCGAGCTGGTGCGCGCCCTGCGCCGCGGAATTGAAGCAGTTCGCCGCGCGCAGCGACGAGCTTGCGGCGTCTGGGCTCAACGTCCTCGCCATCTCTGTGGACGAGACGGGCACGCGCCCGGCGGCGCTCGAGCTGCTCACACGGCTCTCGTGGCCCATGCACGCGGGATTCGCGAGCGTGGAGACGCTCGAGACGCTCGATGCGCTGCAGGCGAGCGTGCTCGATCGCCGCCGTCGCACTCCCGTTCCGACGAGCTTCCTCGTCGATCGCGAGCGCCGCGTGGCCGCGATCTACAAGGGCCCCGTCGATGTGGACACGCTGCTCGCGGACGTCGCGCGCCTCGCGGCGCGCGACGACGAGCAGCGCGTGCGCGCCGTGCCCTTCGGCGGCCGATGGATCGCGCCGGCTCCAGAGCCCGACCTCGCGGCGCTCGAGAGTGCGTACCTCGAGCGCGGTCTCTCACTCGCGGTCGACGATCTCTCGCGTGCGCGCATCGTGAGCAAGGAACGCACGCGCGCCCAAGTGCTGAACGACATGGGCAAGGTGCGCGCGCAGCAGGGCAAGCTCGAGGAGGCCGCGGCGAGCTTCCTCGAAGCCGTGGCGCTCGAGCCGCGCTTCCTCGAGGCGAACGTGAACGCGGGCTATGCGCTGCACCAGCTCGGTCGCGTCGCGGACGCCGTTCCGCTGTACGAGAGCGCGCTGCGCCTCGATTCGCGCAATGTCACGGCGCTCTTCAATCTCGCGCTGGCGCGCTGCTCGCTCGGTCGTTGCGAGCTCGCGGCGCAGGAACTCGCCGTGCTCGACGTCGTCGACCCGCGCGCGGCCGCGGAGCTGCGCCGGCAGCTGAAGGAGTACTTCGGACGATGAGCGACGCGCCGCTGGTCTTGGTGGTCGATGACGAGGACAACGTGCGAGCGATCGCGGAGGCGATGCTCACGCGCTCGGGCTACCGCGTCGCGCTGGCGGCGGACGGCGTCGAGGCGCTGACACTGCACGAGCGCAACGCCGGCGAGGTGCGCGCGGTGCTGCTCGATTGGACGTTGCCGCTGCTCGACGGAGAAGGCGTGCTGCGCGAGTTGCGGCGGCGCGACGCGGCCCTGCCGGTGATCCTCTGCAGTGGCGCCGAGGTGCCCGCGGCGGGCCTGCAGGGCGTCCCGGGCGCGGCCCCGCTGGTGCTGCCCAAGCCCTACCGCATGGCCCAGCTGCTCTCCACGGTGGCTCAGGCCGTCGGACGCTGACGTTCGGCGTCTCAGTGGCGGGAATTGCCGGCCGCGCGGCACTGCGACGGCGCTCCGCGGCTCGATGAGAGAGGCATGCCCAAGCTGAGCCTGTGCATGATCGTGCGCGACGAGGAGGCGAACCTCGAGCGGTGTCTGCGCTCGACGGCGGGCGTCGTCGACGAAGTGTGCGTGCTCGACACCGGCTCGCGGGATGGGACGCTGGAGGTCGCGCAGAGACTCGGGGCACGCGTGGGGCGCGCCGAGTGGAGCGCCGACTTTTCCGTGGCGCGCAACGCCTCGATCCAACTGGCGACGGGCGACTGGATCCTTGTGCTGGACGCCGACGAGGAACTCGACTGCTCCGAGCAGACGCCTGCGCAGCTGCGCGCGCTCTTGCTCGCCTTCGCGAGTGCATCTCCCGACTGCGCTGGCCGCGTGCGCGTTCGCAACCGACTCGATGCGGGCGCGACCTCCGAGGCCGACATCGTGCGCTTTTTTCGGCGCGACCCGCGCGGCCGCTTCGAAGGGCGAGTGCACGAGCAATGGAGCGTCTGCGGCGCGCTCCCCATGCGCGCGGATACGGGAATCGCCATCGTCCACCACGGCTATGCGAGCGAGGCGCTCGAGCGCCGCAACAAGTTTGCGCGCAACTTGGAGCTGCTCGCGCGCGAATTGGAGGAGCGGCCCGAGGATGCCTACGCGTGGTACCAGTACGGGCGCACGTTGGCAGCCGCCGGGCAGCACGCGGAGGCCCTCTCAGCTCTCGAAACGGCGCTCGGACTCGCATCGGACCGCGAGGACTGGGCGATCCACGCGCTGGAGCTCGGGGCGCTCGCCCTGCGGGCCCTCGGCCGAATCGAGCAGGCGCGAGCACTCGTGGAGGGAGCCCTCGAACTGGCGCTCGAGCGCACCGATACGCGCTTTCTCGCGGCGCTGCTCGCGCTCGACTGCGGGGACGTCCGCGCGGCGGAGTCCGGCTTTCGCGCCTGCCTCGCACAGGGGCCGGCTCGCACGGGTGTCGAGCGCTCGGCCGCGGCCGGCAGCTGGGCCGCCGCCTACAACCTCGGCGTGATCTGCGAGCACACCGGACGGCCGGAGGAGGCGGCTGCGCTCTATCGCAGCGCCCTAGGTACCCGACCCGGGGACCCCGGCAGCACGGCAGGCCTCGAGCGGCTCGAGGGCCCCCTACCCCGGGCCTCCGCGATCCGCTAGCCTCTGCGCTCCCTCGAGCAGGTCATGAACTTCTTTTGCCGCCTCTTCGGTCACACTTGGGTCCCGGTCACGGACAACCCCAAGATCTCCTGGAACACCAAGGACGACGGGCAGGTGCTGCATGCATCCCCCGCCGGCGAGACGCGCTTCTTCGATGAGTGCGTGCGCTGCCGCGAGCGCCGGGAAGTGATCCCGACGCGACGCTTCCCGGGCTCCAAGCCCGCCGAAGCTGCCAAGGGCTAGCGGACTCTCCGAGCTATCTTCCGGGGCGGCCTGCGAGCGTTCGGCGCCCGCTCGACGTTTCTTCGCCTTCGGGGCGGAGGAAGCGCGCCCCGCCATGTCCCGCCCGCAGCCTTCGATTGAGGATCTAGCCGTCGAGTACGAGCGCGTCGCCGCGCTCGGGGACTCGGAGGCGGTTGAAGCGGAGTTGAAGCGCCTCGAGTCGCGCTCCCCGGAACTCGGCGCTGCCCTGCGGCGGCGCTTTGCGCTGCTCGACACGCTGCGCTCGCTCGCCAAGGACGCGGAGGGTGGCGCGGGGCGCCTGCTCGCCGGCCTGCTCGAGCCAGCCGGCTCGGACGAGCTGCGCGCGGAGCTGCTCGCCGAGATCGAGAGCGACACTCTCGGCCTCTCGCCGCAGTTCGTCGAGCTCGACGAGCTCGCCCGGGGCGGCATGAGCGAGATCCTGCGTGCGTGGGACCCGGCCTTGAAGCGCGAGCTCGCGCTCAAGCGTCTCGCGCCCCACGGCGACCCCGAGCGCGAGCCCACGGCGACCCAAGTGCGGCGCTTCATCGACGAGGCGCGCATCACGGGCACGCTCGAGCATCCGTCGATCGTGCCGGTCCACCACTTCGGCCTCGATCCGCGCGGCCGCCTGTACTTCACCATGCAGCGCGTCCTGGGGCCGACGCTCGCGGAGGTGATCGACCTCTCTCGCCGAGGCGATGCGGTGTGGACGTTGCCGCGCGTGGTCCGTGCGCTGCTCGCGGTGTGCGAGGCGGTGGCGTTCGCGCACGACCAGCGAGTGATCCACCGCGACATCAAGCCCTCGAACATCAAAGTCGGCCGCTTCGGCGAGATCTACCTGCTCGACTGGGGCGTCGCGCGGCGCCTCGACGCGGACGACACGCCGACTCCGGATGCAGAGGCCGATGCGCTCGAGCGCGAGGACGGTCTGCGCACCGCGAGTGGAGTGATCGTGGGAACTCCGTCGTTCATGGCACCCGAGCAGGCGCTGGGGATGTCGCAGCCCCACCCGCGCACCGACGTCTACAGCCTCGGAGCGGTGCTCTACCAGCTGCTCTCGGGCGAGCCTCCCTACGGAAACGAAGGGCAGAACGCTGGCACCACGCTCGAACGCGTGCTCGCGGGACCGCCGGCCTCGTTGTCGCAGCTCGCGCCCCGTGCGGACGCGGAGCTCGTCTCGATCTGCGAGCGCGCGATGGCTCGCGAGCCGTCCGTGCGCTACGCCGACGCGCGCGACCTCGCGCAGGACTTGCACGCATGGCTCGACGGTCGCGTCGTGCGCGCGCACGCAAGCGGCGCGCTGGCCGAATTTGGCAAGTGGACGCGCCGCAATCGACTGGCTGCAGCGAGCCTCGCGGCGGTGATCGTCGGATCCATCGCCGTCGCGCTGTGGATGACGCGCTCGAACGAAGAGCTGCGCGTCGCCCGCTCGGACGCCGATGTGGGGCGCGAGCTCGCGCGTGAGTCGGAGCGCAACGCGCGCATGATCGCTGCCGCGAGCGCTGCGGACTCTGGGGAACTGCTCATGGCCCAGCGCATGCTCGACGCGACGCCGGAGAAGGTCGCCGACTGGGAGTGGCGCCACCTCGCCTTGCGCGTCGACTCGAGCGAGCGAGTCCTCGCGGACGTCGGAGCGAGCATTCTCTCGGCGGAACTCGTGCTCGAGCCGCCCGCGCTCGTCGTCGCGTGCGCGGATGGCAGTGTGCGCTGGCTCGACCTCGCCACCGGAGCGCAGCAACGCGAGTTCCGCGTCCGCGCGGGTGCGGCGACAGCGCTCGCATTCGCACCGGAGGCCGACCGCTGCTTCGTGGGCCGCGAGGACGGAGCGCTCGAGGTCTTCACGCTCGGAGGCGAGCGCATCGCCGAGAGTCCTCCGAGCATCGATGCGGTGGCAGTGCTCGCTTCCACGCCCGACGGTCGGCTCGTCATCGCAGGCCACGGCGATCGCAAGCGCCGCTACCACGGCTGGCTGCAGGATCGCGGCGTGCTGTTTCCACTGTGGGACCGCGAAGGTCGCGCGCACGCGGTCACCTTCATACCTGGCACGCGCACGGCACTGATCGGCGCGCGCGCGTCCAACCGACTGGGCGAGTCGGTGACGCTCGTCGATGGCCTGAGCGGCGCATGGCTCGGCCGCTGCGGCGATCAGGGCGAGCGCCTCTACGACCTCGAGCTCTCTCCGGACGGCGAGCGGCTGGCTGTGCTCTCGTGGGATGGCACGCTGTCGCTGCGCCGACTGTACGAGTCCGAGCCCCTGTGGAGCGTCGAGCACAAGGGGCCGGAAGGACGTCCGTTCCCCGGGACGTCGGTGGCCTTCGAGCGCGGCGGGGATCGCCTCGCCAGCGGCGGCTGGGATCGCAGCCTGCACATCTGGGATGCGCGCACCGGCGCGCACCTCGGTCAGCGCTTCGGCCACCGCGATCGCATCACGTTCGTGAGCTCCCTGGGCCCCGGCCGCGTTCTGACGACCTCGCTCGACGGCACGGTGCGCGAGTGGGACCTCGCGAGCGAGACGGGCCTGCGCCGCATCCCCCACCCCCACTGGATCCTCGGACTCGAGTACGCACCCGACGGCCAGCGCATCGCGACCGGCTGCCGCGACGGTTTCCTGCGCGTGTTCGACCGGCGCAGCGGCGCGAGCCTCGCCGCCCCGACCGAGGTGCGCGGCATGGGCTGCTACTCGGTCTCGTGGAGTCCCGACGGCCGCTGGATCGCCATGGCCGACACGCACTACCCGCCGGAATACGGCAAGGTCAGCGGCTTTCACCTGCACGATGCGAGTACCTACGCGCGCGTGGCTTCGTTCCTCGAGCCTTCCGCGTCCGTGCTTGAGCTCGCCTTCCTCGCGGACTCGCGCACGCTCGCGCTCGCGCGCCACGACGGTCGGATCGAGCTGCGAGATGCGCTCACCGGAACGCTGCGGCGCTCGCTCGAAGGCCACGCGCACCCGCGCGTCAACTCCGTCGACCTCTCGCCGGACGGGCGCCGCCTCGCGAGCGCGGGCTTCGACGGCAGCGTGCGCATCTGGGATCTCGCCACCGGCACCTGCGAGCGCATCTTCACGGCCCACGGCCAGCCCGTCCGCGCGGCGCGCTGGTCGCCCGACGGCCGCCGCATCGCGTCGTGTGGCGCGGACTGGGACCACACGGTGCGCACCAGCACGGTGCTCTGGGACGCCGACTCAGGGGTGGTGGAGCGCGAGCTCGTCGGCCACGAAATGGGCGTGCTGGAGGTGGCGTGGTCTCCGGACGGCCTGCGGCTTGCGAGCGCGGACGAGAACGGACGCGTGCGGCTGTGGGATACGCGCAACGGCGAGTGTGTGCTGTGGATTCGCGATGAGGACGGCTGGCTCGGGAGCCTCGGGTGGAGTCCCGACGGGCGAGAGCTGGCGACGGGAGGGGCGGACGGCACTTTGCGGATCTGGAGCAGTCGCGCTCCGGAAAAGTCGCGCTAGGATCGGGGCCGCGGAGCCCCCCTTGCCGCTCGAACCGCTCGCCCCCGACCTCTCGACCCTCGAGATTGTCCGCCGCCGCGACAACGGCGACGCCATGCACCAGCTGCTCGTCTGGCTCGAGCGTGCGGTGCGGGCCAATCCGCGCTTCCGCCGCAGCGGGCTCGACCTGACGGCTCAGGACATCGCGAGCGATGCCCTCATGCGCGCGCTGCGCAGCGAGACGGTGCTGAGCGGCCGCTTCGAGTCGCGCGGGATCGGCGCCTTCCGTGGCTACGTGCGCTCGATGATCGACAGCGTGATCGCCGACGAAGTCAGTCGCCGTCTCGCGCAGAAGCGCGGCGGCCGACTCGTGCACGAGCCGCTGTCGGATTCCTACCTGCCGTCCCAGCTGCGCGAGCGCGATCCGCGCACGCCGAGCCGCGAGGTCTCGAGTCGCGAGCAAGTCGAGCTGCACCTCGCGCGCCTCGAGCCGCTCGAGCGGCAGGTCGTGATCCTGCACGTGTACGAGCGCTTCGACTTCCCCGAGATCGCCGCGCGCCTCGGCGGCTCGGACTCGTCGCACCGCAGTCGCTTCGATCGCGCGCGCCGCAAGCTCCTGCGCGGCCTCGCCCAGAGCTCCGACTGCGCGTAGGGGGCCCCCGGCCGCGGGCGCTGCTAGACTCTCCCGCCCCGCATGCGCCGCGCCCTGCGACTTCGCCTCGTCGAGGCCCTGCGTCCGAGCGACCTGCAGCTCACACTGATCTGGGCCGGCATCGTGGGCCTGTGCGGCGCGCTCGTGTCCGTCGCGTTCCGCTGGCTCGCGCAGCGTGTGCAGGAGCTTGCCTTCGGCGTCGAGGGCGATCTGGTGGCGGGCGCCGCCGCCGTGGCGCCGTGGGAGCGCATCGTGATCCCGGCCGTCGGCGGTCTCGCCGCGGGCCTCGTGATCCGCTACGGCGCGCACCTCGCCAAGGGGCAGCCCTCCACGGACTACATGGAGGCCGTGTCGCTCGGCGACGGCACCATCCGCGTGCGGCCGAGCCTCGTCAAGAGCACGGCATCGCTGCTCAGCGTCGCGAGCGGCGGCTCGATCGGTCGCGAGGGCGCGATGGCCCAGCTCTCGTCGATGCTCGCTTCTTGGATGGGGCGCCGGCGCGCTCTGCCTCGTCCGCGGCTGCAGCTGCTCGTGGCCTGCGGCGCCGCGGCCGGCATCGCCAGCGCCTACAACGTCCCCATCGCGGGCGCGCTCTTCGTCGCCGAGATCGTGCTCGGCACCATCGCGATGGAGAGCTTCGGACCGCTCGTGTTCGCGTCCGTCGTGTCGACACTTGCCACGCGCGCGCTGCTCGGTGGCGCACCGCTGTTCGAGATCCCGCAGTTCGAGCTCGTGAGCTACCTAGAGCTCGGCCCCTACATGGTGCTCGGCATGCTCCTTGGCGCGGTCGCGCCCTGGTTCGTGCGCTCGCTGCGCGACAGTGAGTCGTTGTTCATGACGGCCGTCCCGACGCTTCCCCTGCGCCTCGCCGTCGGCGGCGCGATCGTCGGGATTTTCTCGCTCTACATTCCGCAGGTCTGGGGCAACGGCTTCTCGTCGATCGACGCGATCCTCGGCTCCAAGTGGATCTGGCAGAGCGTCGCGATGGTGCTCGTGTGCAAGTTCGCCGCGACGATCGCCACGGTCGGCTCCGGAGCCGTCGGCGGCGTGTTCACGCCGACCCTGTTCGTTGGCGCGGCCTTCGGCGCACTGTTTGGCGAGCTCGTGCATTCGCAGATGCCGGCGCACAGCGCGAGTCCGAGCGCCTACGCCCTCGTTGGCATGGGTTCGTTCCTCGCCGGCGTCACGCACGCGCCGCTGACAGCGATCCTGATGCTGTTCGAAATGACGCGCGACTACGGCATCGTCCTGCCGCTGATGCTCGCTTGCGTCGTCGCCTATTACACAGCGCGCGCCATCGAGCCCAAGTCGATGTACGCGCCCCGTCTCGCGTCCCAAGGCCCGCGCGCGACGCTCGCGCGCCCCGAAGACGCCACGATCCGCGAGCTCGTGCGTCCCCCGCCGGTCACCGTGCGCGACGACACGCCCTTCGGGGACATCGTGACTCACTTCGTGAACCACCGTCACAACTACGTCTACGTGGTCGACGCCGACAACCGCTTCCTCGGCGCCGTCAGCCTGCACGACATCAAGGGTTCGATGACCGATCCCGCCCTCGCGCGCCTCGTGATCGCTTCGGAGTTGATGGACCCCGACTTCCCGTTCCTCGAGCTCGACTCCACCGTCGGCGTTGCGCTCGATCAGCTGATGCGCCACTACGGCGAGCGGCTGCCCGTCGTCGACGGACACGGCGGCCGCATGCTCGTCGGCACGCTGTCGAAGCGCGACTTGCTCTTGACCGTTGGAATGCGGCGCTAGTGCTCGCGCGGCGCTGACGCGGGCGCATCGCGCTGCATCAGTCGGAAGAACAGCGGCACGAGGAAGACCGCGAGCACCGTCGCCGCGATCATTCCGCCGAGCACGCCCGTGCCGATCGAGTGTCGGCCTGCAGCGCCCGCGCCGGATGCGGTGACGAGCGGCAACACGCCGAGAATGAACGCCAGCGAAGTCATCAGGATCGGACGGAAGCGCAGCTTGGCAGCCTCCGCGGCCGCTTCCGCGACGCTCTTGCCTTCCTTGCGCAAGACGACGGCGAACTCGACGATCAGGATCGCATTCTTCGCAGCAAGGCCGACGAGCGTGAGCAGGCCGATCTGGAAGTAGATGTCCATGTCGATGCCGCGCAGGCTGGTGGCGAGCAGGGCGCCGAAGACCGCCAGCGGCACCGCCAGAAGCACCGCGATCGGCAGCGACCAAGACTCGTACTGCGCGGCGAGCAGCAGGAACACCACGACGAGACCGAAGAGCAGCACGACCGAGGCCTCCGAGCCCGCCTTCACTTCCTGATAAGTCTGCCCGCTCCAGTCGAAACCGTAGCCCTCGGGCAGTCCGGCGGAGAGCTCTCGCAGCAGACGAATCGAGTCGCCCGTGGAGAGGCCGGGCGCCGGAGCTCCGGCGATCTGGACGGCGGGATATCCATTGAAGCGCGAGACCATGTTCGGACCCGCGGCGTAGTCGACGGACACAAGCGACGCGAGCGGCACCATTTCGCTGCGGCGCGAGCGAACATGGAAGCGCCCGATGTCCTCCGGCGAGCCGCGATGCTCCGGAGCGGCCTGAATGTTGACGCGATAAATGCGGCCATTCAGCACGAAGTCGTTGACGTACAGCGCCGAGAGATAGGCCTGCATGGCCATGTAGACATCGCCGATCGGCACGCCCATGAGCTGGGCGCGCGCGCGGTCGAGCTCGACCCTCACCTGCGGGAGGGACACGTCGAGGTTCGTCGAGAGCCCAGCGACCTGACCGCTCTCGCGCAGCTTCGCGACCAGCTCCGAACTCACGCGGGCGAGCTCGCGCACGTCGTCGCCGCCCTTCTGCAGCAGCTGGTACTCGAAGCCGACGCGCGTGCCGAGCCCCGGCACCGGCGGCGCGTTGAACGCGAGCACGAGCCCCTCCGGCTCGGTTCCCCAGCGTTGATAGAAGCCCATCAGGAGCGAGCGCAACCGCTTCTCCGGCACCTTGCGCTCCTCCCACGGCTCGAGCGTGACGAACATGGTGAACGCATTCGTGCCCGCGACGCCGCCCGCGAGCGTGTTCTGCCCGCCGAGCGTGATGACTTGGCGAACTCCGGGCGTCTTGAGCAGGTCCTCTTCCACGCGCTTCGCCAGCGCGTCCGTGCGCCCGAGCGCCGCACCCTCCGGCAGCAGTCCAGCGACGATGAAGTAGCCCTGATCCTCCTGAGGAATGAAGCCGGTCGGCATCGACGCAAACAGCTTCCACGTGCCGAAGCACAGCGCACCGAACAGGACGATTCCCACGAAGGCTCGCCGCAGCAGTCCGCGCACGAGCGTGGTGTAGCCGGCCGTAAGCGCATCGAAACCGCGGTTGAACAGTCCGAAGAAGCCGCCCTTGTGGCCGTGCGCCGGCTTGAGCAGCAGCACGCACAGCGCCGGGCTCAGCGTGAGCGCCACGAAGCCTGAGATGGCGACGGAGACCGCGATCGTGATCGCGAACTGCTGGTACATCTGCCCGGTGATGCCGCCGAGGAATGCGACAGGCACGAACACGGCTCCGAGCACGAGCACGATTGCGATCACCGGCCCCGTCACCTCGCGCATCGCTTCGATCGTCGCGTCCCGCACCGACAGCTTGCGCTCGTGCATCAATCGCTCGACGTTCTCGACCACCACGATCGCGTCGTCCACGACGATGCCAATCGCCAGCACGAGGCCGAACAGCGTGAGCGAGTTGATCGAGAAACCGAGCAGGGCCATGCCCGCGAACGTTCCGACGATCGACACCGGCACTGCGAGCAGCGGGACGAGCGTTGCGCGGAAGCTCTGCAAGAACACGAACACCACGAGCAGTACGAGCACCACCGCCTCGAACAGCGTGTGCACGACCTCCTCCACCGAAGTCTCGATGAACACGGTCGTGTCGTAGGGCACGCTGTAGCCGACTCCGGCTGGAAAGCTCGCCGCGACCTCGCCGAGGGCGCGTTCGATCCCCTCCTTGACGGCAAGCGCGTTGCTCCCCGGCTGCAGATACACGATCACCAGCGTCGTCGGCTTGCTATCGAGCCGCCCGAACAGGTCGTAGCTCTGGCTGCCGAGCTCGACGCGCGCCACGTCCCGCACGCGCACGTACGACCCATCCGGATTGGCGCGCAGCACGACGTCGCCGAACTCTTCCGGCGTCTCGAGCCGCCCGCGCGTTGTGACCGGCAGCGTGAGCTCGACCGCTTCCGGACTGGGTTCCTGCCCGACCCGTCCCGCTGCATACAGGCCATTCTGCTCCGCGATCGCCGCGCGCACGTCCGCGACCGTCATGCCCTTCTGCGCGAGCCGATTCGGATCGACCCACACGCGCATCGCATAGTCCTTCGCGCCGAAGCATACGACGTCGCCGGTGCCCGGCACGCGCTTCAGGTTGTCGATCACGTTCGCCGTCGCGTAGTTCGACAGGAAGACCTCGTCGAGCCGCGGGTCCGCGCTCTGCAGCGCGATCACCATCAGCATGTCCGTCGAGGTCTTCTGGACGACGATGCCCTGCCGCAGCGCCTCCTGCGGCAGCGTGGGCTCGGCCAACTTGACGCGGTTCTGGATGTCGACCGCGGCGAGGTCCTGATCCGTGCCGATCTCGAACGTCGCCGTTGTGACGAGCTGGCCGTCATTCGTGCATTGCGACGAGAAATAAAGCAGGTTGCGCGTGCCGGAGAGCTGCTGCTCGATCGGCGCTGCGAGCGCCTGCGCGACGGTCTCGGCACTGGCGCCCGGATACGTTGCGCGGATGCGCACCGTGGGCGGCGTGATCGGCGGAAACTGCGCGATCGGCAGCGTCGCGATCGCGAGCGCGCCGAGCAGAAGGACGAGGAGCGAGAGAACCGTCGCGAAGATCGGACGGTCGACGAAGAACTTGGAGAGCATCGCCGCAGGCCTCAGTTGGCCTTCGCGGCCGCGGGAGCGCTCACGCTCACCTTGACGCCGGGGCGCACGCGCTGAATGCCGTCGACGACGACCTCGTCTCCCGCCGCGAG